>Ga0307439_1000136_pt1 | contig 53051 bp, 53 predicted proteins | sample SalMarWE160490MG_FD_202142 | JGI IMG/M metagenome (GOLD analysis project Ga0307439, IMG submission 202142) | Salt marsh sediment microbial communities from the Plum Island Ecosystem LTER, Massachusetts, United States - WE1604-90 | ecosystem: Environmental > Aquatic > Marine > Intertidal zone >... | reverse complement strand
GATATCGGTGAGAGCGAGATCTTCGGGTTTCTGGGACCAAACGGTGCGGGAAAGACCACCACAATAAGGATGCTGGCTACTCTTATTTCCCCGACCTCTGGAGATATAACCGTAGATGGTAGAGATTTCAGAAACAACGGCGAATATATCCGTTCAATTATCGGAATCCTTACCGAATCCCCCGGATTGTATGAAAAAATTTCTGCCTATGAAAATCTGGATTATTACTCCAGCTTTTACGGTATTCCGGCTGCCAGAAGAAGAGAAAATACTGAGAAGTATCTTAAGATGTTTGGCCTCTGGGACAGAAAAGACGACCCGGCCGGCACTTATTCAAAAGGCATGAAGCAGAAACTTGCCCTCTCCCGCGCGCTTATACACGAACCAAAAATACTTTTCTTGGATGAGCCCACCGCCGGCCTTGACCCGGAAAGTGCCCACATGGTAAGAAATTTTATTGATAGCCTGAAAGAAGAAAAAACAACGGTTTTTTTATGCACCCATAACCTGGAGGAGGCATCAAATCTTTCAGACAGGGTCTGCATAATAAAAAGAAAGATTATAAGGATTGCCACTCTCTCAGAACTCCAGAACAGCAATAAAAATAAAAGAGTTGAAATTGTATTTAAGGACGATGCGGCAAAATATACTGGCCTTATAGAAGAAATTAATGAGATAAAAGATATCAGCGCTGATAATAACAGGATGGTTTTATTGATTGAGAAGCCTGAAATCTCCAATCCCCTGGTTATAAGGAAACTGACATACAATGGGGCAGAAATTATTTATTTTAATGAAATAAAAGCATCCCTTGAGGAAATTTATCTGGATTTGATAAAGGATGAAGAGGCAAAATGAAAAAAGCGCTTATCATATTTAAAAAAGAAATAAAAGAAATTATAAAAACTAAAAGCATATGGGGACCTATCCTTCTAATTACAATAATACTTTCAATTGGCATGCCTCTGGGGTTTATCCTGGGAAGTGGGCCCATACTGGAAGATGAAGATACCCTGAATTTTATAACCAAAGTTTTTGGCTCTGTTGAGGACCCGTTAAGGGTGCTCATAGGATTTATATTAAAACAATTGATTGTCTTTTTGCTTATAATATCTGCAATGGTGCCCAGTTTAATCGCTCCTTCTTCAATACTCATGGAAAAGGAAAACAATACTCTGGAACCTCTTCTGGCCACACCTATAAAAACATCAGAACTGCTGCTGGGAAAAACACTTACAGCACTTATACCGGCATTTGCTATTTCTACTATCAGTTTTATCATACTGACTGTAGTTGTGGATATTACAGCCTTTATCAAACTCGGTTATGCCCCGCTCCCCACTGTGGAATGGGTTATAGTTGCATTTATCTTAAGCCCCGTATTATCCTTTATCATTACTATGGCAAGTGTGATTGTCTCTTCAAAGTCTACAGATATTAAAAGTGCCCAGGGTATAGGAGCGGTAGTGATATTTCCTGTTTACCTGATTATTGGCCTACAGCTGGCCGGACTGTTTCTTTTAAATATCACCTTTCTTCTTATAGGTTGCATGGTGCTACTGGTATCATGCCCCTTTATCCTGAAAATGGCGGTAAAGATTTTTGACAGGGAAAATATACTCACGCGCTGGAAGATGAAGGCTTAATTATAAAAGACTCATTACTTCTCTGCCCATCGGTGGCGTTGGTCCTTCCTGCGAGCATACCCATGAACCGAGCCTGTTGGCGGCATCGCTAATCTGTTTAAGGTTACCCCCCCTGGATATATTTAACCGCCATTACAGCTGTAAAAGAATCTCCAGCTCCAACAGTATCAATAACACTAACTTTATAGCCCGGATGCTGGTAATTTACTGGCAATCAACCCGTCCTGACCCAGGTTTTTTACAAAATATGCAAAGTTGGCAGGAGCGCCGCCCAGCTTTTTACCTGATGGAAATACATCCCACAATATTTCTCCGATACCTGTTACTTTATACGACATCTTATTCCCGGTAAGAATTAAATTTTTTCCTGGCTATATGCTGGCCGGCAGACCTAAAAAATCTATTTAAATCTTCTTCTTATTTTTCTTAACTTATAATTAAGGTCATCCTTAGGTGTATTCCGGTAATTACCGCTCTGTCTGTTTCCTTTAAAACTCCTACCTTTATCAGGCTTGGCCTCATTAACCACAATAGTTCTCTCTTTAAAAATATTCTTATTTAGCTTTTCTATGGCTTTAGCTGCCTCTTCCTCCGTTTCCATTTCCACAAATCCAAAGCCTTTTGACCTACCGTCAAGATACCTTATTACTTTTGCATAGGTTACATTACCCTCACTGGAGAATAACTCCTTCATGTCTTTATCTGTAACAGAATATTCCAGATTTCCTACATACAGTCTTTTGCTCACTACACTTCCCTTTCATTTTTAAAATTACTTTTGCACAATAAATAACATAAATACAACAAATTAAAGTAAAAACCCTGACTTTATTGGAAGGTTTACCAAAAAATGCAGATTCATTATAGATAAACATTATTTAGCAATAACCCTGCTTTTAATTATTATACCACAAAAGAAGTAGATGCGTATTTATTATATATTATATTTGAGTTAACACCGATACTTAAATAAACATTGACAAAAGCTTGAAAGAGCTTATACTTAAGGTTCTCTTTTGTTTAATAATGTTTTAATTAAGAGTCAGGGTTTGTTATCAGCAATTACCTCTCTAAAAGAAATATTGTAAAGCTTAGAGAAACAATAATAAGTAAAAGGAGGTAAGAATGCAAAGTAACAAACTATACGTAGGAAATTTAAACTACTCTGTTACTGACAAGCAACTGGAAGAACTGTTTTCCCAGCATGGTCAAATTAAAGAAGTTACCATAATCGGAAACAAGGGATTTGGATTTGTTGAAATGTCAGATGTATCAGAAGCAGAAAAGGCAAAAGAAGCTTTAGACGGTACGACCTTTGAGGGCCGTAATCTAAAAGTTGATGAAGCCCGACCAAAAAGAGAAAGAACAGAAAGCAGTTATAGAAGATATTAAATTAATTGCATAGATTAATTTGATAAGTTATTAAGACCCCGCTCAGGCGGGGTCTTTTTATATTAAACAAAAAATCTTCCTACCTGGAAAACCAGAAAAGACACAGTCCAGGCAAGCAGGAGGGTGTACCCCATCTGAAATAACATCTCTTTTGTCCCCGCTTCTTTTCTAAATACAGCCATAGCAGCCAGACAGGGGAAATAAAGCAGGGTAAACAACATAAAGTTATACCCGACAAGGGGCGTATAATTTTTATTCAGAGCTGTTTGCAAAGAATCAGACTGGCTTTCTGTATCTTCTATGCTGTAAAGGGTTCCCATAGTGGATACAATTACTTCCTTGGCGGCAATGCCTGCAACCGTAGCCACTGCCATTTTCCAGTCAAATCCCAGTGGCCTGAAAACCGGTTCCAGGAAATGCCCGACCCTTCCCGCAGCTGAATAAGCAAGGCTTTCTCCTGCCATCTTTGCTTCTATGTTTGACTTCTCGCTGCTATATTCATCAAAGGTAATCTCCCCGGACTGGTAAAGTAGTTCATTCTCTTCAAATTGAGCCTCATAATCCTGTGAGTAATTATCTCCTATCATCGGAAAAGTAAAAAGCAACCACATCAGGATTGATATAGCGAGAATTACTGTTCCGGCCTTTTTAATATACTCCCATACCCTTTCCCAGGTATGAATTAACACTCCCTTAATTGTTGGCATGCGGTATGCCGGTAATTCCATAACAAATGGTTCTGATTCACCTCTGAACCTCGTTGCTCTGAGTACCTTTGCCATAATAACGGCCATCAATACGCCTACTAAGTAAATAGAAAATATAACGTTCCCTGCCATTGCCGGAAAAAATGCCCCGGCAAATAATACATACACCGGAAGACGTGCGCCGCAGCTCATAAAAGTGTTAATATGCATGGTGACCAGGCGGTCCTGTTTATTTTCCAGAATTCTTGAACCCATATAAGCCGGAACCGTGCAGCCAAATCCAATGACCAGAGGAATAAAAGATTTTCCATGAAGGCCTATCTTGTGCATTATTCTATCCATGACAAATGCAGCCCTTGCCATATAACCTGAATCTTCAAGTACCGCTATGGCAAAAAATAGCATTATTATATTGGGAGTAAAGGTTATTACCCCGCCTACGCCCCCTATCACTCCATCCACCAGAAGCGACCTCATTAAATCATGATGAACAACATTTGTAACAAGGCCACTTAATTTTTCAAAGCCCAATTCCAGCCATCCCACGGGATATTTACCCAGGCTGAAAACGAGCTGGAACATAAGCCACATTATGAGTAAAAATATCGGTATCCCGAATACCCTGTTAGTAAGTATCCTGTCAATCCTCTCGGTTCTGTCTAATTTCGCCGGTTCTACTTCCTTGTATGACTCAAGAAGCGCCCCTTTGATAAACCCGTATCTTGCATCAGCTATTATTACTTCAGGAGTATCCCTCAGTATGCTGGTTATACGACTTATAGAACTATTAACTGTGTCCTCAATTTTTTTATATTTCTGAACATCAGCCTTTTTTATTAAGTTGATTATTTCTGCGTCCTGCTCAAGAAGTTTTACTGCAACCCATCTGCGGCTGAAATTAAAAGTCGGTATTTCTTCCCTTTCCAGAACAGAGGTGATATTAAAAATTTCATTTTCTATTTCTTCACCATACTTGATTTCTACCTTTTTCCTCTTTCCTCTTTCCGCTAAATCAATTGCCGCTTCTAAAATTTCACCTTTTCCTACTCCCCTGGAGCCTACCGTTTCAATAACAGGCAAACCCAGAAGCTCTGAAAGCAGGTTAATATCAACTATTTTCCCGATTTTCTTTGCTACATCAGACATATTAAATGCCAGCACAAGAGGTGTATCCAGCTCAATGAGCTGGATCGCAAGATAGAGGTTCCGCTCGAGATTAGATGAATCAACTATATCAATAACAACATCCGGCTTCTCATTGACTACAAAATTCCTGGCTATAATCTCTTCCTGGGAATAACCGGTAAGACTGTAGGTTCCGGGGAGGTCAATAACAGTTATTCTGTATCCTTTATATTCAACTACACCGGTCTTTTTTTCAACGGTAACGCCCGGATAATTACCTACATGTTGATGTAAGCCGGTTAGATTATTAAATATGGTCGTTTTACCTGAATTAGGGTTTCCGGAAAGGGCAATAGTTATTTCCCTGGCAGCCATCAGATCTCCTCGACCTGAATTCTTTCGGCCATCCCGCTACCAATAGCAAACTTGGTGCCCTTGATAATAACGCACCTCGGTCCTCCACGGGACGCGCCTGTGACATAGAATACCTCGCCCGGAACAAATCCCATGGCACACAATCTGGAGTTAAGCCTGTATCCTCCATGAATTCTTAGAACCCTGTACTTTTTTCCGGGAACTGCATCTGCCATGCTAAATAATCTTCTCTCTGGCACATGCCCCCTGAGAGCCTCTCCTAATCTTCTATGTCCGGTTATTCTTCTTCCTAAACCCCATCTTCTCATTGTAGATAGCCTCACTAATTAATATTAGACTTGTCTAACTTTAATAAGACTATATAAAATTGTCAAGATTTTTTAATGATTTTTTAAAAATTTTTAATTCTGTGGTGAAACACTAACCTATTTGCAACAGCTCTTTGGATGATGTCCGTATTTTGAAAAATAATTAAAATTTTTAAGCCAGATTGGCCCGCCTTCTGGGCATGTATCTATAAACCTGGTAAATTTCATAAGCTTTTCCATTGCTTCCTTGCTTATATAATGTTCAATATTGCAGGCATCTTTTTTTGAAGTAGCATTACTAACACCAAGAATATCCTTTAAAAATTTATACAGTTTCTCGTGTTTACTATATACTTCCTTTGCCAGCCTGTAACCCTCGCCTGTTAATTCAAGGTAGCCGTATTTTTCATGAGCCACCAGACCTTTTTTTGTAAGTTTTCCAATAGCGTCAACAACCGACGGCGTTTTCACATTTAAAAATCCGGCAACCTCTTTTACTCTTACAACTTTACTGTTAAGCCCTATCACATACATTGCCTCAAGATAATCTTCCAGACTCTGAGTTAGCTTTTTCATCGTATCACCACTTTTTAATAATCTAATATTGTTAGATTAAACTAACTATAAATGCAAAAACAACTTTTGTCAAATCTTGAAAACTAAAAGTGCGAAAATAGCAAAATGTATGCCACCTCACACCACAACTTTGTTCCTTCCCATAGCTTTAGCCTTATAAAGAGCATCGTCCGCCCGTTTTATAAGTTCATTAATACCGGTTGCATCAAAAGGATAACTTGAAATCCCAATGCTTACCGTAAGATTCCGCCCGGGTTCGATCATCTCTTCCCCATCAAATTTGCTTTTTTCTATAACTTCACGAATCCTTTCAGCAAAAATTTTTGCATTTTCTTTATTCGTTTCACTGCATATTACGGAAAATTCTTCCCCACCATAACGATACACCCTGTCCGGGTTTCTCTTGTTAACAAGGAAAACCCGCCCTATTTTATTTAAAGCCATATCACCCATCTGGTGACCATGGATATCATTATATTGTTTAAAAAAATCAATATCTATCATAAGCAGGGATAAGCTTTTGGTATACCTTACAGCTTCATCCATTGTATTTTTCAAATCTACATCAAATTTCCTCCTGTTATAGACACCTGTCAGCTCATCTATTACAGTTAATTTCTTTATTTTTTCATAGTTTAATGCTCTTTCTATGGCAATTGAGATCTCGTGAGCCAGAATATTTAAGAAATATTCATGCCTGTCAGAAAAGGCATTGGTCTTTTTTGAGTCAATGTATATAATTCCCTTCACTTCTTCTTTAACTATAACAGGTATACATATCATAGAAGTTGTTTTTTCTCCTCTGGGGATACTGTATTTAAAATATGAACTATCAATATTTCCTATAAACAATTTATTTTTTGTGGATAATATATACTTTATAAGAGGCATTTCCCTTGTAAACTCTATCTGCCTGATGCTATTTCCAAAACCAATCTCGCTCTGGAGTTTTACCCTGTCACCATCTAAAAGAATTATAGCGCACCCGTTACAGTTAATTACCTTAAAAACTTTCTCTACAATCAAATCACAGACTTTCTCTAATTCCAGCTCCGAGCCAATGGAGATAGTTATTCCGAAAATCGCTTTTAAAATTTTTAGATCAACGCTATTTTTATTGTTCATTATTAAAGTTGTAAACCATTAAAAACTCCTGAATTTAAAAACTTTTATTTTAAAATTATTATAAATCTTTGAAATTTTTTTTCTACTTTTTTAACACTAAAATTAGTTGAAACCAGAAAATAATAAAAAACATCTTCGTTGTGACCGGCAATATTTAATAAAATTCTTAATAAATGTTTAATTTTATCATTTTCAGGTATAATATATTAAAATAAATAGTCTGTATAACACGCTCATATCAATTAATATATTAATATTAATGAAAAAGAATAATTTTTATTTCTTAAAAAAAGACCGTGGGTTTACTCTCGTTGAATTACTCATAGTAATAATTATTCTGACTATACTTACAGGAATAGCTATTCCTTCCTACGCAATTTTCAGCGATAAGGCCAGGGAAACAGCCACAGAAAGCGAGATGAGTAATATTGCCAGAGCCCTTGAGATATATATTGCGGAAAAATATGCATATCCGGCAGAAGCTGATTATCCTGAAGCACTGATAGACACCAAAATTATGATTAATATTCCGGAAAATGACCCGTGGGAAACCCCGTACATTTATACTTCAAACAGTAAGAACAGTTATATTCTTAAAAGTTTTGGCATAAATAGGGCCGACGGCGGAAATGACGACATCGTTTTTATAAATGGAGTAATGACCGAAGACGGGGCGTATTCTCCAAATTAAAAGATTACTTTACTTTCTTCTTTATTTTCCTTACAACCGCTTCTGCAAATTCTGCGGTACCAACTGCAGTGGGGTCATCCCTGCGGGGTTTTAAATCATAGGTTACATATCTGCCTTCCCTGATATTTTCCGCAACAGCTGACTCCAGAACATCTGCACTTTCTTTTTCTCCTATGTGACTCAACATCATAACTGCCGAAAGCATCATTGCGGTCGGATTTACTTTATTCTCCCCCTTATATTTTGGGGCACTACCGTGGGTGGGTTCAAATAATGCAATATCCTTTCCGATATTTCCTCCAGGGGCAACGCCCAGACCTCCGACCAGTCCCGCGGCAAGGTCTGATATTATATCTCCATATAAATTGGGTAAAACCAGAACATCGTAAAGTTCCGGTTTTTGAACCAATTGCATGCACATATTATCTACAATTCTATCTTCTGATTCTATATCACTATATTCGGATGCAACTTTTCTGAATACTTCCAGAAAGAGGCCATCAGAGTATTTCATAATATTTGCTTTATGGACACCGGTTACTTTTTTCCTGTTGTTTTTGAGCGCATGTTCAAAGGCAAATCTAATTATATTCTCCGAGCCCTCTTCAGATATAGGTTTAATGCTTATTCCGCTGCCTTTTCTTATTAATATATCTTTTTTATCTTTTATTAAACCAATGAGTTCTTCTGTTTCAGGTTTTCCTTTTTCAAATTCAATTCCAGCATACAGGTCCTCGGTGTTTTCCCTTATTATTATAAGGTCTATATCGCTGTATCTGCTTTTAACTCCCGGGTAACTTTTACAGGGCCTCACACAGGCATACAGGTCAAACAATTTTCTCATAGCAACATTTACACTTCTAAAACCCGTTCCCACAGGAGTGGTTATCGGACCTTTTATGCCCACTTTATTTTTCCTGAGTGATTTAATAACTCCATCCGGAAGAACCGTTCCTTCCTTCTCATAAACCTCTGCCCCGGCATTTACAACATCCCATTCTATATTTACTCCTGTCGCCTCTACCGCTCTTACTGTAGCATCGGTGATTTCCGGTCCTATCCCATCACCCGGTATTAATGTAACTGTATGCCTCATAGGTTAAACCCCTTATTTTTTTTAATATGCTCTGCCAGTCCTCCGTCATCCAGTATTTTTATCATTACATCCGGCAGAGGATTAAATTTTACTTTTAAATTTCTGGTTTTATTATTAATTACCCCTTCTTTTAAACTAATCTCCAGCTCGTCTCCATCATCAATCTTATCTGTATCGCATACCAGCGCAGGAAGGCCAACGTTAATGCTATTTCTGAAGAATATACGGGCAAATGATTTTGCCAGCACTGCTCCCACTCCTGCAATTTTCATTATCGCCGGTGCATGTTCTCTTGAAGAGCCGAGACCAAAATTTCTGCCGCCCACCACAAAATCTCCCGGTTTCACTTTATCTGCAAATCCCGGGTCCGCATCTTCAAGCACATGTTTTGCCATCTCGGGCAGATTTGACCTTAAATGGTACAATCTTCCCGGCGCAATTAAATCAGTTGAAATATCATCACCAAACTTAAAACTTACACCGGTTAAAATTTTATTTTTACTTTTATCTTTAGCCATTATTAAAGAACCTCCCTCGGATCAGCTATATAACCTTTTATGGAGCTCCAGGCGGCAGTTGCAGGGGAACCAAGATAAATAAAGGAATCAGGGTTACCCATTCTGCCTTTAAAATTCCTGTTCTGTGTTGACAAACACACCTCACCGTCACCAGGCACTCCCTGGTGAATCCCCACACAGGGGCCGCAACCCGGGGGCTGAACCACTGCACCGCTTTCTATAAATGTTTCCAGCAATCCTTCTTTCAACGCTTTTATATATATCTCCCTCGAGGCAGGTATCACAATAAGCCTTACGCCACTGGCTGCTTTTTTACCCTTAAGTATAGAAGCAGCTATCCTTAAATCACTGAGCCTTCCATTTGTACAGGTCCCGATAAAGACCTGATTAATTTTAATCTTTTCCAGGCTGCTTACCGGTAGTGCATTATCCACAGTATGCGGTTGGGAAACCATGGGTTCAATAACCGAACAGTTAATATCAATAACTTTTTCATATTCTGCATCTTTGTCTGCAAAAATTTTCCTGAAGCAATTTTCCCTCCCATGATTTTTTAAATACTCCCGGGTAATATCATCAGAAGGGAAAATACCCGTTTTTGCTCCGGCCTCCACTGCCATGTTTGAGATAGTAAATCTATCATCAATGTTTAGCTCATCAATTATTTCGCCTCCAAATTCAAGAGCTCTATAGGTTGCCCCATCAGAAGTAATCTTCCCTATCAAATAAATAATCAGGTCTTTTGCAAATACCCCTTTATTAATCTTTCCATTAAAATTTACCTTTATTGTCCGGGGAACCATAAGCCATGTCTTTGCCAGTGCATATCCCACCGCAGTATCAGTGGAACCCATTCCGGTTGCAAAAGCTCCCAGCGCGCCGGATGTACAGGTATGAGAATCCGCCCCGATTATAATGTCACCGGGGCAGGCATATGATTCAACCAGAATCTGATGGCAGATTCCCTCTCCAACATCACTTAGTTTTGCCCCTGATTGTGATGCAAAATCTCTCAGTCCTTTATGAAAATTAGAAAGTTCTTTCCTGGGGCTGGGTGATGCGTGGTCAATAAAAAAAATAGATTTTTCTGGCTTTCTTACCATGCTAAACCCCATCTTTTTAAGCTGACTTACAGCCAGGGGCCCGGTTCCATCATGTGACATTATTACGTCCACATCAACTACAGCAATGTCGCCGGCTTTAAGCTCCCTACCCGCATGCTCGCTTATTATTTTCTCTGAAATTGTTTTACCCAAAAAATCCTCCAATCTTACTCTTCGTCTTCCAGCTTTTCTTTTTTCTTTTTGCTCTTTTTCTTATATTCATTGTATATATACATAAGTTCCTTATCAAAAAGATGCCTTTTGAGGTCTACCGACATATCTCTGGCCATGGCCAGTATTTCGTTGGCCTGTTTATCAGTAAGATCTATGCCGAACTCTTTAAATTTATGTAAAATGGTGTGAGAACCGGAATGTTTGCCCACAACCAGCTGCCTGGTTAATCCTACTTCGGCTGGATTAAATACCTCATAATTTTTAGGATTTTTTATCACCCCATCAGCATGTATCCCGGATTCATGGGCAAATACATTTGTACCCACAATAGCTTTCCATACAGGAACAGCACGCGACGACGCCCTTGCCACATATTCGGCAATTTCCCTGAACTTTGATGTTTCAATCCCCAGTTCCACATTTTCAAGATATTTTAAAGCCATTACAATCTCTTCCATGGCAGCGTTGCCGGTGCCCTCACCCAGGCCACCCACACTTACCACCATGCTTGATGCGCCGCCTCTTAACGCTGCCATTCCGTTAGCAGTCGCCATTCCAAAATCATTATGATTATAAACTTCAATGGGGATACTGCTAACATTTGAAATAGTACTTATAAATAAAAAGGTCCTGAACGGGTCCAGCCTGCTGACAGTGTCACAGAGCCTGAATCTATAGGCGCCCTTTTTCTCTGCAATAGATATAAGTTTTAATAAAAATCCCAGTTCTGTACGCGTGGCATCTTCGGCACTGATTATAAATTTCAACTTGCTTTTACGGGCTGCTTTTATAGTTTCCCTGAGTTTACTTATAACCCATGTTTTATTTTTCTTATATTTTTCTCTGATATGTATGTCAGAAGTAGAAATGTTTATAACCACATTTTTTGCCCCGCATTTAACTGCATACTCAATATTCTCGGGCTCAGCCTCGCAATAGACAAAGAGCTTTGCATTGAAACTATCATTCAATATCTCACTGACTATTTCTCTCTCAATACTTCCCAGCGAGGGTGTGCCTATTTCAATTTCGGAGATACCTATCTCGTCAAGCATTTTAGCTATCCTGATTTTCTCATGCTTTGAAAAAACCACTCCCGCTGTTTGTTCACCATTTCTCAGGGTAGTGTCTATTATATTCACATTTATTTTACTTTTTGCCATCGCCATAATTATTTTCCTCCCTTTTTAGCTGATTTGCCTGCACCTGACTTTCTTTTATAGGATTTATAGGTATCAATAATCTCACTATCAAAAAGAGCCCTTTTAAGAGCCACTGTCTTATCTCTTATAACCTCTCCCAGTTCTTCTGCCTCTTTACGGCTGATTTTAATTCCCAGGGTATTTAATTTATAAATTATAGTATTAACTCCTGAGTATTTGCCCAGCATCACTTTTCTCTCCAGCCCGACATCCTTATTGCTAAATAGCTCGTATGTCTCTGGGTTGGCAAGAACCCCTGAAGCCTTGCTTTCAGCTTCGTAAACAAATAGATTCCCTCCCACTATAGGTTTCCATGTGGGAAGGACCCTGCTTGAAGCTCTGGCAACATATTCAGAAAGCGCCCTGAATAAGGTAGTGTTAAACCCCATATCCACACCTTCAATATGCTTCAGTGCCATAACCAGCTCCTCAAACGCAGCGTTTCCTGCCCTTTCGCCAAGACCGTTTACAGTAGTATTTACATAAGTTGCGCCTGCTTTAATTCCAGCTATGGCATTTGCTATAGCCATCCCGAAATCATTATGGGTATGCATTTCTATATCTATTCCGATTATATCAATTATAGTTTTTACTCTTATAAAAGTTTCAAAAGGGTCAAGGATACCCAGAGTATCACAATACCTCAACCTGTCTGCTCCAGCGTCCCTTGCCGTTCTGGCAAATGATAAAAGAAATTCCATATCGGTACGGGAGGAATCTTCCGCATTCACAGATACATAAAGATTAAAACCCTTTGCGTAGTCCACACATGATTTAATACTTTCCAGAACCCACTCTCTGCTTTTCCCAAGTTTTTGCTCAATATGAATATCAGAAGAAGATATAGAGATAGCCACCGCATCGACTCCACATTCTACCGATGCGTCTATATCTGACCTTACGGCTCTGTTCCATCCCAGTATGCTGCAGCCAAGGCCCAGTGAAGCAATTTTTTTTATGGCTTCCTTTTCGTCTCCTCCCATAACAGGTACCCCCGCCTCAATCTGGTGAACCCCTATATCATCCAGCATCTTAGCTATATGCACTTTTTCCTCATTAGCGAACACAACCCCGGCAGTCTGCTCCCCATCTCTTAAAGTGGTGTCATCTATTTTTATATCCCTTGGGTCAATTTTAGTCCCTGCCTTCTGCGAAAACTCGGTAAATAAATCTATTTCTCTCATAAATATCACCTCTCATTGTCAGTATAGAATAAAAAAACTTAAAAAAAATAAAAAAATGACATTTTTTTTAAATTTTCACCTGCAATTATATCATTTTTTAAAAAAATATTATATTTTTAGTAAAATTTTCAATAATTAGCAAGAATAATTTATTTTTTTATTCTATTACCATTTTTTTTAGAAATCTATTTCACCATACCGGATATTCTGGGTTCCTTAATTTGAATAGTTAAAAAATAAAAGTATAATAAAGGCAATAACAACCACCATAGGACCTGGATAAAAAACCTTATATCAATGAGCACTAATATAAAAATGGACAAAGCCCGCATCTGCTGCCGGGTATCTGCCCGGGTTATTGGTATTATCACATGTTTATACTGGTTCCCGGTCTTAATTCTCTCAGGCTTAATGGAACAGGACGGCCCTTTTGAAGTAGAAGGCATTATACTTGCTGTCCTGATTCTGGCAAATGTAATAGGAGTAATCATCGTCCGGTTGATACTAAAAAAAGTTCCACTACGTAAACAATAAAAATAGTGTTTATAATTAAAATCTTAAAAAACAGAAACTTCATTTTTTCACTGGCACTCATACTGGGATTATTGATAGGAGACAGGGCAAGCTGGTCAAAACACCTGGTACTCCCCGCTCTTATCATACTTATGACAGCATCCATGACAGAAATTCCTTTAAAATCATTTCTCCCCCTAAAAAATGCAATAAAGCCCGTACTGATTTCTATACTTTTAAATTATTTTATTTTTGCCCTGGTTATGCTTACTCTGGCATGGTTTATAATTCCAGATAAAGAGCTGTGGACAGGTTTTGTGATTATTGCTTTCACTCCGCCCGGAGTAGCCATACCCCCGTTCACCCGCATAATGGGCGGAGACGTAAAATTCTCACTCACCGGATTAATCGGCTCGTATATAGCCGTACTTATTATACTGCCCGTATCAGGGCTGGTTTTAATCGGACAAAACTTTATTCAACCCTTAAGGCTTATTATTGTATTCGGAGAATTAATAATAGTCCCGCTTATTTTATCGCAGTTATTCATCAAAACTAAAATTGATAAATATATATTAAGATTCAGGGGACCTATTGTAAACTGGGGATTATTTATAATCATTTTTACGGTTATAGGACTTAATCACAGTGTCTTTTTTGATGAACCGAAAACCCTGGGCAAAATATCGGCAATCTGTTTTATCACCATAATCGGACTGGGCTTACTATATGAGCTGATAACCAGAAAATTAAAAATCAGCAGGAGCAAATCAGCCCCTGTTATTCTTTTTGGAACTGTTAAAAATGCCGGCTTCGCAGCAGCCACTGCCCTTGCGTTATCCGGAGACAGGGCTTCCATTCCAGGCGCCATATCAAGTGTGTTTATAATACTTTTTTTGCTTTATCTTAATTTTAAAGCAAGAAGATAAATCTTATTCTTTTTTGAATCTCAGAAACAAAAGCATAATAGAGGCAACTAAAGAGATTGCTGCGCCGGTTAAGAATGCCGCTCTGAAATTATAAGCCTTCCATATAAACCCAAATATCAAAGAAGCGGGAAGAGTTGCTATACCGAGCGAAAGATGATAAAACCCGTATGCCATGCCCAGATTTTCCCGGGGTACGATATCAGCTATCAGGGCCCTTTCGGCTCCTTCGGTCAGTCCAAAATAAAGACCGTAAACAATAAACAAAATGTAAATAAGGTAATGGCTCTCAAAATAAGCAAAGCCCATATAAGTGAGAAAATAAATAAACCATCCCGATAAAATCATTACTTTTCTTCCGGCCTTATCCGATAAATGCCCACCCAGAATTCCGAAAATAGCTTTGGATATATGAAGAATTGCCCATAGAAGAGGAATAGTAGCAATCTGATATCCTGCTTCGGATGCTCTGAGCAATAAAAATGCATCGGTTGAATTTCCGAGAGTAAAAACTATAAGGATTGAAAGGTAAAGTGTAAATTTTTTACCCATTTTCTTAAAATCGGAAAACTTTATTATCCTTTCTGTATCACCCTTTTCCCCACCGGGCTCTCCCCTTTTAATTTCCGGTTCATTTTCCAGTATATTTCTTTTCTTATACGCATATTCGCCTTTAACCCCGAATATAATAAGAAGCACCGCAAGAGTACCAGGTATAAGTGACAATAAAAAAATATCTCTGATTTCCATAGAAAAAAAATACAGGAGAAGACTGGCAGTAACCGCACCAATTATCGCTCCAGTATGGTCCATGCTTCTCTGAAAACCAAAAGCAAATCCTCTCCTTCCCGGTGGCGAAAAACTGGCTATCATTGCATCCCTTGGAGAAGTTCTTATACCTTTTCCCACCCTGTCAGAAAATCTTAAAAAAAGTAACATTCCCCATGAACTTATAAATCCAATTAAAGGTCTTGCCAGGTTTGATAATGCATAACCTCCCGCCACAAAAGGTTTTCTTTTTCTAACTCTGTCAGAGAAGTAACCCGAAAATAATTTTAAAATACTGCTGACACTTTCAGCAATGCCTTCCACTATCCCGAGAAACGCAGACCCCAGCCCTAAAATAGATTTTATGAATGACGGTATCAGGGGATATATCATTTCTGAAGATATATCATTAAAAAGGCTGACCGCCCCCAGGATATAAATATTTTTAAACTTATTATTGTATCCTGTGTTTTTTTTCTCGGGATTACTCAACTTTTTAGTATTTCAGATTTTTTAAAATATAGATATATAATATAGCATTTCAAATTCAAACAGCCATTATTTTTATAAGTTATTTGAGAATTTTTTTTATTAATCTTTTTCTTTCTGTCCCCTTTATAGCTTTTTATGTTAAAAAATATATAATGATTACAGGTAAAAATCTATTAAATACTACACCCGGCCACTTCCTGTAAATAATAAAAGCCGGGCGGTTTATAATCCAGTAATTTAATTATTAAAATATTTAAATATAAAAAAATGTTTTTTATAAGACCCAGAAAAAATAAAAGAGAAAATGACTACAATATAATTTCAGCAGAAACCCATATAGAAGGAAAAATTTATTCCCCTCTGCCCATAAAAATAGAAGGCACTGTGATAGGAGAAATCATATCCAGCAGGGAAGTAGTAATCGGGAGAGAAGGAAGAGTAAGAGCAAACGTTAAGACCAGAAATATAGTAATAGAGGGTAATTTTAAAGGAAATATTATATCATCAGGAGAAGCTAAGATTACTTCTACCGGTATATTATTCGGTAATATAATTCAAATGGACACCTCCCTCAACATAGAAAATGGGGGCCTCTTTAAAGGTAAAAACATTATCACAGATAACAGAGAAATATTTAAAATAAACAACAATAGTACAATTTCTGATATTAAAATAAAACCCAAAAAAATACTGGAATACTGAGTTTTTTAAAAATTTAAACCTTTCTGTATAAAATTATAATTTCATATCATCTTCTATGTCACCGAGATTGAATTCTTCTTCTATTTTTTCTTCCTTTGCTTCTTTACCACCCCTGGTACTTTCTTCTTTTAACTTTGATTTTGACTTCTTTTTACCCTTTTCCTCCTCCTGGCTTATCCTTGTTACCTTTCCGCTAAAGATGCCCCCTTCCTGTATGACCAGTGAATCTGTTTTTATATTACCGTTAACCACCCCGGTTTCAGTAATTTCGACTTTACCTGTTCCCTTTAAATTACCTTCAAATTTTCCTATTATCCTGGCATCTATAGTGGTGACATCTGCATTTACAGAGCCCTCCTTCTGAATTACCATATGGACATCTAAAAAATACCGGCTTTGCTAAATCAGGTAAAATAGAAACCGGGGTAGAAAAACCAATTGTTTTATTAGTATCAAGAAGATATTAATCTCTACCGCCTGTTAAAGATGTAATTGAGCCATTAAAACCCGGTTAGATATTTAACCTTTTAAGACACCGAGTGGCCTTAGCCGTAATGTCTTTTTTGACAGGCCGGCATTGTGGGCAATATCCACCACAAGGCTAGCATCTTTATAAGCCATGGGCGCTTCTTCTGCCAGTCCGGACATACTTCCGGCCTTAATAATTATTCCTTTGTCTTTAAAAAGTTGTTTTTTAAGTTCACTGCCCTGAATGCTTTTCTTTGCCCTGGTTCTGCTCATAAGCCTTCCTGCTCCATGGCAGGTAGAGCCAAAACTTTCATCCATGGCCTCTTCTGTTCCCACAAGTATAAAGGAATACCTACCCATATCCCCCGGAATTAACACAGGCTGGCCGATATTTTTGTACTGTTCGGGGATATCCTTATGCCCGGGCGGATAAGACCTTGTGGCTCCTTTTCTGTGAACACAGACCCTCTTCATTTTACCGTTAATATTATGCTCTTCAATTTTTGCCATATTATGAGATACATCATAGACCATATTAAGCCCTAACTTTTCCTGGGATTTTTTAAAATATTTTTCCAGGGCCTCTCTCGCCCAGTGTGCGAGACACTGCCTGTTTACCATTGCATAATTAGCAGCACAGAGCATTGCCCCATAATATCTTTCACTTTCGGGAGAATTCAGAGGTGCACAGGCTAACTGCCTGTCCGGCAGCTTTATCCCGTATTTTGCACTGGCCTGCTGCATAATCTTGATATAGTCACTGCATACCTGGTGCCCAAAGCCTCTGGAACCCGAATGTATCATAATAGTTATCTGGCCTTTTCTGAGCCCCATAGATTCTGCCGCTCTGGTGTCATATACTTCGTCTACTACCTGAATCTCTAAAAAATGATTCCCCGAACCAAGAGTACCTATCTGGTTTAATCCTCTATCCATAGCATAACTGCTTACAAAATCTGGATTGGCGCCCTCCATTTTACCTCTTTCTTCTATAAAAAACCTGTCTTCTTCCCATCCATATCCATTCTTAATCGCCCAGTTTACCCCTTCTACTATTAGTTGGCTCAACTGATTTTTTGATAATTGAATTTTACCTTTGCTTCCCACACCTCTGGGTATACTCAATACCAGAACGTTCATTATATCTTCCAGCCTGCCTTTAATATCTTCGATACCGAGATCGGTGCGAAGAATCCTTACCCCACAGGATATATCAAAACCAACTCCACCGGGTGAAATAACACCATCCTCTTCACCGAACGCAGCGACTCCCCCTATAGGGAACCCATAACCATAATGTATATCAGGCATGGCAAAAGAAGCTTTTATAATCCCGGGGAGTGTGGCTACATTAATCACCTGGTCTATGGTTTTCTCGTTCACAGCATGGTCCAGGAGCTCTTTACTGGCAAAAATTATTCCGGGAACTCTCATGCCATATTTTTCATCTTTTTCTACTTCCCATTTGTAATCACTTATTTTATTGATTTTATAATCGTTTATAATAAATCCCTCCTTTGCTATACATCAAATACGACTTTGCCTTTCCAGCCACTTTTTATTTCATCTTCTTTTATCTCAAGCTCATGATAGGTGGGGGCCTTAATAGCCGCTTTTATATCATGCCTTGAAAGGTCTATTTTTTCACCGTAAATTTCAGCTTCCAGTATTAATTTACCACTCATTTTTTTAATTTTTGCAACTTTAAATTTTGAGAATAGCATGTTCTCAACTTCATAAAGGTAAAGTAACTTCTCAAGCCAGAGTATAAGCAGCTCCTCATAATCAATATTTCTTCCACCAATCTCTATATTTTTCTTTTCTACGGGTTTAACTATCCTTAAATCACAAATGATAGAAAACATACCCCCGGCGGCACTTTCAAACAGTTCCGCCACCGTACTGCCATAAAACTTTATGCCAGTATCCGAAATATGGTCTATATATTTATATTTCTTAATCATCATTTTCTTTATTAAGCAGTAAAACTTTGATTAATAAAACTAACTCTGGCTTTAATTCAACCCCATGTGCAGGAATTAGCAGCCACGCTTCTCATGAAAAAGTTTGCACCACTCAATAAAGCCGGATATTTTTGTTTTTTCCATAAAAACCGCTTGATAATAAGTTATTTACGCCTGTACAATCCCACCAGCTGTGCTTCCGCCAGGATTTTTCCTCCCATTTCGCGTCTAATATCGTTTACTCTTGCAGAGTTACTGAGGCTAAGAAAATCATCCAGTGCATAAAGCTTGAAAAAATAACGATGCGTGCCGGAAGGAGGACATGGCCCGGAATATCCAGGTTTACCCGAGTCAGTTATTCCTTCAATAGCATCCCGGGGGCAGCTATTCTCCGGAATTTCCCCTGTCTCTTTTCCTATATTCCATACAGTCCAGTGAACCCATATGCCCGATGGAGCATCGGGGTCATCAACTATTAGAACCATGCTCCTGGCATCTTCCGGAACCCCGCTTATAATTAAAGGAGGATTGATATTTTCACCGTCACAGGTATAATCCGGCGGGATTAATTTGTTATCTTCAAAAGCAGGACTTTCAATCTTCATAGGACTACCTCCCCTTTCTTTATAATTCTTTTTATACCCAGATGTTACCACTTTTTATTTTTGATTTATAGTTTAATAAAATAACAAAGCTAAAAACCGGCTTAAAATTATATTCTTTATTCTAACCAAAACTCTTTTTCATAATAGCCTCATAATATGATAAAATTAATACAAATCAGATGGGCAATTAATTAAAAAGCAGGAAGGAAAAATGGAAAAGGAATTATTAGAAAAAATTAATAAAAAAATAAAGGAAATAAAGACCCTGAGGAATTCAAACAATAAGGACCTTAAATTCAAAGCATGGCATATAAGTACTGTGAACCTGTTAAAAATGCTGCCTTCCGAATTTATAAAAGATATAAGCGACTTTAAGAAATTAACCTTTGCCGATACCAAATACCATCGCGGCGCAAGGCCCTTTAACCCTTCAGATAATACCAGGTATATAGAAGACCTGGATAACGCTACAAAAATTCTCAAAAAAATCACTGCAGCAAAAAAAGAAGCTTCCACTAAAAAAGAAAATATGGTTAAGGCAAGAAGTAAAAAAAACTCAAAAAATAAAAAAACTGCCAGAAAAGGCAGTTCCAATACCAGAAATAAATTATATACAAAACCCAAAAAAGAATGAAGCCGGTTAGACATTTTGCCCCTTAGAGGTGATCATGTAAAATATTAAGCTTCTAAAAAAAGAAACTTATATATTCCATTTTGAATAGCAGGGGACAGCGGGCAGGGTTAGATCTGTATTATTAAGCTTAAATGAGGATATTTTTATACTTATTATAACCTTTTGAAAAACTCATGTTTATAACCACAGTTTTTACAAATATATGCAACTCCCTCAGGACTAAAAAGTTCCGCGCCAAAGGCTGCCGGCCATTTCATATTTAATTTAGTATTCACTTTCTTAAACTCTGAGCTGCCACAGAATTGGCATAGAAGCTGTTTATTATTGATAGTTACCGTTCTTTCATCTTCCATTTATGCTCCTTTGATTAAATGAAAATATCTCTTATTTTTATTTAATGATACACGAACTTGATTATCAATAAAAGTAATTCAGTATGCAGGATACATTTATGCAAAACGTACCTGGAGCTCTCACTGGTGATAATGCATTATTATATGTTAATGCGGGATGCTTTTTCCTGTTACTTTATTTTTCAAATCTATAATAAAACCTGACTCTCTAAATAATAATCATGTTATTACGAAAACAGCTTCTTCTTCACTATTTATAAATACATAGAGGGCCCAACTTAAAAGTAGAGCCCTCTATAGTGCTTTCTGTTATATCTTTTACCTTAAGAACTTCCCAACAAAAGGAGAAGTCTCTCCCCTCCTCAAGAAATGCCCTGAAGGTCCTTCTCCCAGGAATTCAGAGAACCAGCTCTCGTGCTCTATCTCTTCATTTAAGATAGCATTGGCCAATTCATAAGTGCGATGGTCTTTTCCTGCAGTAATGTTACATATGTGTGTATAGCCCCTTACGGCACATCTTTCTGCCTCTACAAGAACCTTTAATATGGCCATGGTATCAGTCGGGTCTCCGGGGAGTGATGCAGGTGGACATGAAGACAGGTCATGGAATTCTTTCATGTTTTCAGGAAGTTTTCCTCCCAGTTCATATATCCTGGGAACAATTGCTTCAAAATGGTTCCTGTCCTCGATTCTTGCAGTCTCGGCTATTTCCTTTACCCCCTCTCCTTTAAGACCTATAAGGTTCGCTCTGAGTATAGTGTAATAGTAGTAGGTTGTAAGTTCTGCAGCTGCGTTTTTTACCAGCAGATCTATTATCTCATCCACATTCACTCCAGCTTTTTCAACCATTTCCCTTGTTACTTCTGCCATTTTACCCTCCTTTAATATTTGATATTAAAAGAAACATAAAGTGTTATTATCAGGCGCTGTATATTTAATTCAGTATTTCCGTGATTATTTATCTGTGGTTTTGATATAGGTATTTTATATATTTAAAAATATACGCCTTTTGACTGAATTTAGCAATTAATTAATTTAATGAAATGGATTATCTTTCAAACTGGCTGGGGAGGGAGGATTTGAAGAAGAGAAAATAGAAAATATTAACTATCTTGCTAAATCTATATCAGGTAAAAGAATATGAAAAAGTTCATAAAATATTTAATATAAAAGAGTTCAAACCCAACCTTGGAAGTAGTATGATCTTGTTAAAAATAACTTTTCAGATAATTGCATTAATACAAAATTATGAAAAAAATACTTACAATTTTAATCTTCTTTATGGCAGCTCTCTTAATCGCTTGTAATACTCCTAAAGAGAAGGTAGGCGAGCCCTCTAAACAAAATCAGGTACTACAGGAAAGTAGCTTGGGGGAAGAATCAAGAGAGGAATCTAAACCTGCCGGATTATGTTACAACCCATATTTTCCTGTAAAAACAAATACTATCCGGACATATAAAGTTCATTGTCCTAGTGGCGATGATTATAAGTATACTTCAAGTTTTTCCGCGATAACTGAAAAATCTTTTATTGAGAAATTAATATCTTCTGAGTTTTCATTTGACGTAAATTGGCTTTGTGATAGTGATGGGTTAGTTCAGAGTGATTATTCAGAACTTCCGTTTGAAGGAGAATCCGAAGGATTTGAAATTACAACAGAGAGTTACGAAGGAGTTATTTTACCTTCTTATAGTCAATGGGCTGTAGGCCATAAGTGGGATACTAAATATAAAGTTAGAGCTACTTTTACCGTTGAATCTGAAGAAATGGCTTTTGATGGTGACATATTTATAGCGAACGAAATTATATCCATAGAACCGGTAACAGTACCATATGGGACATATACAGATGCTATAAAAATAAATTTTAAAAAAACAATAAATCAAGAGACTAAAATAGAAGGCTCTTCTATGTCATTCAGTGCAGTTTCAGATATTTCTTCATGGTATGTAGAAGGAATTGGATTGGTAAAAGAGGTTTCAAAATCAGAATGTGGAACTACATTAGTTGAATTGCTTTCAGTAAAGTAAAAAGAAAGATACCATTGTAATTAATTGAACTTAAGACCTAATCCTGGTATAAAAATATCCTAGTTTAAAATACTTATTTGGGATTGAACTTTGTCTATTAAGCAAAGCCCCTTCAGCTTTTTTGACACTTGTTGTGGATTTTTCTTTTATCTTTACCAGAGTCCTATTCCTGATATCCTTAAAGAAATTTTTGTTATTGCCCCTGCTTCCTATAAAAGGGTATGTACCATTCTGGTACCAGTATATAAAACCTATTCCAGCTCCAGGACCCAGCAACATCTCTTCTGAGATAGGATTGCCGAAAAGATAATAAATTTTTGCCGGTTAATTAGTATGGCATTGATAACCATCAGTGCCGGGCAGTTTATAAATGGTTGGATTCCCGAGTGCATTCCTTTCTTTACCTGAGATATTAGAGTTATTGTATTAGCTGTATTTCAGTTGGTAAAAATAAGGGATATATATTCATTAATATATTATTTTGTACCAGGAAATCTTAGGTAAATGTATCAATGGCTGTGGAGGCAGGATTCGAACCATAAATTATTTATAAATATATCAATATAAATATCAATATAAATCTTAAGATGGTGCCCGAGGCCGGAATCGAACCGGCACGAGGTAAAACCTCAACGGATTTTAAGTCCGTTGCGTCTACCAATTCCGCCACTCGGGCATCCCATAAATTTGCTGAATTATATTATCAGAAATCAACCAGGGTGTAAATAATCCCGTCTAAAATATCTTTCTCACTAACATTAATATATTTATAACCCAGCAGTTCCAGCACCTCTATAATTATTGATACGCCACCAATTATTACATCCGCTCTTCCGACATCAACCCCGGCCACTTTTTTCCTATCTTCAAGATTTAGACCGCAAAGAAATTTATATATTTCATCAATCCTTTTGAGGCTCAATACATGCCCGTGTATCAAATCACTGTTATATTTATCTAATTCCAGGTCAATTGCAGCAAGAGTGGTTATGGTCCCTGCCACTCCTATTATAGTACTGATATTGAAATTTTTTATTTTATTGATAGTGCCATTGACCTTTCCCCTGATATAATAATTCATCTTATTTAATCTTCCTGCATCAGGCACATCTGAATCAATATATTTCTCACTAAGATTCACACAACCTATATCCACACTCTCAATAAGGTCCGTGTTACAGTTCATATCACCCAGTATAAACTCGCTGCTTCCTCCTCCAATATCCACAACTAAAATTTTTGATTCTGACTTATAATTACTGCGCCCGCTATCCAGACCCATACCCTTAACAGCGCCATAGAAGCTCAGGCGGGCTTCTTCACTCTCCCCCGCAATATCAACACTTATTCCCGAATTTTCTTTCACCATTGATACAAACTCTCTACTGTTTGATGCTCTCCTTAAAGCACTGGTCCCAACAGCCCTGTATTTTTTTACACCATTTTTTTTCATTAGCTTAATGTAGGTTATAAGAGTATCCAGAGTTTTTTTAGCTGAATCTTCAGAAATAGTATTATTATCGTTAAGTCCTCTACCCAGACGCGTTATTTCCATTTTTCTTTCCAGGGGAAAGAAATTATTCTTACGATAATCTTCTATCAGCAACCTGGTGGAATTGGTGCCTATATCAATAGCTGCCAGTTTCATCTAATATAATTATTATTTAATATTCTTTATAATCAGCGATCGAGCACTAATTTTCAGAACTTCAATCAATCACCTTTTATTTCATTATTGTAAAAAAGCTTAATATTCTCCCACAGGTCATAACCAGAATATTCTACTCCACCGGATGATTGGCTGTTGCTTTCAGACTCCATTTTTGATACATCATCTTCTGTAACTACAGAAACATTGGTCTCATTACCGGTAGTCATATTAAATTGCTTCCTTGCCTCGAGCTCTATAGCCTCTTCCTCATACAAACTTTTCTCAAGGGCTAAAAGTTCAATATTTTCATTTCTATACCAGTTCAATTTTTCTTCCAGTTCCACAAGTTTTTCTCTCTTTTCAACAATTTCTTTTATCTGATTAATCGAGGTTAAGACTGCAACAGCTATAAAAACCAGAAAGATGATTATTGAAATATTTACCTTAGCTTTTCTTGAGAGTCTACTGACTATTTTTACGTTATTACTCATTTTTTATATTTCTTGCTACTTTTTTATTGTCTGATATCACTTTAAATAATCTTTATAACAGCAGTACAGCCACCTGAAATTAATTTTATATTTATATAAATATAACATATTATAAAATAATATCAGTATTTGTAAATTTTGTTAATATTTTATAAATTAACCCAAAAAAAATTAAGTTGTTGTCTTTAATTCCCAATTCCACTAAAATATCAGGTTATATGTTTTATATATATATTAATTTTATTCTATAATTTAATTTAAGAATACAATGAAAGAAATACCCTTATTTTCTTCCAGGACTCAAAATAAAATCGCCAGACAGGTTCTACTTGGTTTTGCTACAGCTATACTTACTGGCTCACTTGTTCTCCTGATTCCCCAGATGACCACGGGTGGAGCAATCAGTTACATAGATGCTCTCTTTACTTCAACTTCTGCTATTTGTGTGACAGGTCTGATTGTTCAGGATACGCCTACTTTCTTTACTGACCTGGGAAAAATTGTCTTACTTATTTTGATACAGATTGGCGGACTGGGAATTATGACCGTCGGGTCCATCTTTGGATTAATTCTGGGAAGAAAAATACATATCAGAGATAAATTCTATATAAATACCAGCTTTGGTTCCAGTCAATCATTCAGCGCATCTAAATTTTTTATGGTAATAGCCGGAACAACTTTTACCATAGAATTTATTGGATTTATTATTATGACCGCTATCTTTTACTTTAAACACCTGTATACCTTTAAAACATCAATGACTTTCAGCCTGTTCCATACTGTAAGTGCGTTCAATAATGCAGGTTTTTCTTTATATTCTAACAGCCTGAAGAGTTTCAGCTCTGATGTCCCGCTTAACCTTATATTCATGTTATTAATAGTACTGGGAGGATTGGGTTTTCCCGTAATCTCAGAATTAATCACCTTAAAAAAAGTAAGACATCTTTCACTGCACGCTAAAGTGGTGTTATCTGCTACTGCAATTCTTATTTTAACAGGAACAGCTATGTTTTTAATTCTTGAATTTAATAATCCGGAATCTATTGCAAATAAATCAGTGTCAACCAGGATTCTGGCCAGCTTTTTTCAGTCAATCACATCCAGGACAGCAGGCTTTAATACCATGGATATTGCCAGTTTAAACCCTGCTACCGCCCTGGTCATCATCCTTCTGATGTTTATAGGAGCTTCGCCGGGTGGCACAGGTGGCGGGATTAAAACTACAACCTTCGTTACTGTTGCCGCAGCAGGCTTGAGGTCTATCAGGAGAAGAAATGAAGTTACCATATTCAAAAGAAAACTTCCTGCAAGTTTGATTTACAGAGCCCTGACCCTTACCATTGCGGCAATAGTATTAATTATAATATCAACTATCGGGATACTGGCATTTGAAAATTATTCCTTAAAAGAAGTGTTATTTGAAGTAGTATCGGCATTCGGTACCGTGGGCCTGAGTACCGGAATTACATCAGCACTTTCTATGCCCAGCAAGATAATATTGATAGTGACCATGTTTATTGGTAGAATTGGTATCAGTACTTTATCAGTAGCTATTGCTATCAGGGGTGTGGTAAATAAAATGACATACCCGGAAGAAAATATAACTATCGGATAAAAAAATGAAAAAACAATTTTTAGTAATAGGTCTTGGAAGGTTTGGCGTAAGCGTTGCCGGAACATTAACTGAATCCGGGCACAGCGTGGTAGGGATAGACCAGTCTGAAGACAGAATTCAGAGAGTTTCCGAACAAATAGCGGATGTTATAAAATGTGACGCCACAGACGCAGACATACTGGAGTCAATGGGTATTCCCGATTATGAAGCAGTAATTGTCTGTATTGGAGAAAAATACATTCAAAATTCAATACTGGTAACTCTGCTTCTCAAAGAGAAAGGAGCAAAAAAAATAATTGCCAAGGCGGGTACCAGAACACAGGGAAGAGTACTTTCAAAAGTTGGTGCGGATATTATAGTATACCCGGAAAAAGATATGGGAGAGAGAGTCGCAAGGAGCCTGGTCAGCACCAATATTATTGACTTTCTGAGGGTAAGCTCTGACGTAAGTATAATTGAGATACCCACACCCGAGCTGATGGTAGGAAAAACACTGATAGAATTAAATTTGAGAAATAAATACGGGGTTACCATAATAAGTATAAAAAAGAAAAATAATGAAATTATAGCTCCCCCTGACATTAACTACAGATTTCAAAAAGACGACGTCCTGACATTAATAGGTGAAGATAAACTCCTGAGAAAACTAAGATTTACAGAAGATTAAGAAAACATTAAATAAAATAATAAATATATCCCTATCCGGTAAAACTTTATTCCACTTCTATAACATTTATAAAGTTTGTGCTCCCCGGTTTATTTACCATTACCCCGCCTGTGATAACAACTTTATCTCCGGTATCCACATACTTAAGCTTTTTTGATACGTCTATGGATTTCTTAATCATGGTGTCAATATTTTTTGCTTTCTCTGTTTTTACCGGTATAACACCCCAGCTTATCATTAGCTGTCTCACTATCCAATCGTTGGCGCTCGCCCCGATTATCATACTTTTCGGCTTATTTTTAGAAACCTGTCTAGCTGTATGCCCTGATTCGGTAGATGAGATAATGGCCCTTGCGTTTAATATTCTTGCAACTTCTACAGCGGCAAAACTTATCGCATCTGTAATAGTTTTACGGTAAATTCCTGTTTTCTTTCTCTCAATGGCACTATTTCGTGCCAGTACCTCATAATCCAGCGAGACTTCGGTTTTATTTATTATTTTGACCATCATTTCCAGAGATTCCAGTGGATACTTACCTATGGCAGTTTCACCTGAAAGCATAACTGCATCCGAACCATCTATTATTGCATTGGCCACGTCACTTACTTCAGCTCTGGTTGGCCTGGGATTTCTTATCATGGAATCCAGCATCTGTGTGGCGGTTATCACCGGCTTGCCCGCCATATTTGCTTTCTTTATAAAACATTTTTGAAGATTGGGAATATCTTCAGCATCAATTTCAATGCCGAGATCCCCTCTCGCCACCATAATAGCATCCGCTGAATTTAATATATAATTAAAATTTTTAACCGCTTCATGCTTCTCAATCTTGGCTATAATCATCGCATGCCCGTTCTTTTTGTGCATTATCTCCCTGATTTTTTCAACATCACCGGCATCCCTGACAAAAGACTGTGCTATGAAATCTACTCCCAGCTTTATGCCCAGATTCAGGAATTCTATATCTTTTTCGGTAACCGAATCTGCGCTGATGGTAACCCCGGGTAAATTAATACCTTTATATGATCTAAGCAACCCCCCTGTTACAACCTCGCAAATAGCAATATTCTCCTGTTTTTTAATTTCAAGTACTTCACACTCAATGAGGCCGTCGTCAATAAAAATGCTGGAACCTTCTTTAATATCATCAATAAAACTACCGTAAGTAACCTTTACTATGGTGACTATCTCCTTATCAATCCCGGGGTAGCCCGGAGAATAATTATCACCCGTGGTAAAAATTATCTTCTGCCCCCTGCATAAATTTAAATTATTTTCCAGCCTGCCAATTCTTATTTTTGGACCCTGAAGGTCTAACATTATTGCGGTATTTTTTTTGAATTCCTGTGAAATTTCCCTTATTCCTCTCACAATTTCGATAACTTCTTTAGAATCACTATGAGAAGCATTAATGCGGGCTATATCCATCCCGCGGGTTATCATACGTTTTAGAATCTTTTTATCCCTGGTTGCCGGACCAATGGTACAGACTATCTTGGTTTTTCTCATATTATTTCTTTCTTTGCAATCTCCCAGATTTTATCTTTTTCTTCAAGAGATAACTTTTTAAAATTCAAATTCTTTTCTTCGGCATATTTTTCCATAAAATCAAATCTTTTTATGAACCTCCTGCTGGCCTCATATAAACTTTCTTCGCAATCAATGCCGGTATGCCTTGAAAAATTTACTATAGTAAAAACAACATCTCCTATTTCACTGGAAACATTATTTTTACTGCCTTCCTTAACTTCCTGTTTCATCTCGGCGATTTCTTCCTCTAATTTTTTAAACACGCTCATTTTATCGTTCCAGTCAAACCCCAGCCTTGATGCTCTGGTCTGGATCTCACTGGCAAAATGAAGTGAAGGCAATGATTTCGGTATCCCGCTAAATACAGAAACGGGTTTACCTGATTTCTTCTTTTTCTCTTTCTTTTTGATTTCTTCCCAGCTGGCCAGTATCTCCTTACTGTCTTTTAAAACAAGTCCCTTAAATACATGAGGATGTCTTCTTACTAACTTATTTATTACACCACGAAGGACTTCGCTTATGTCAAATTTTTTACTTTCAGCTGCAATCTGGCTGTGAAAAACTACCTGAAGCATCAGATCGCCCAGCTCTTCTTTTAGTCCTTCGAAATCATCGTTGTCTATACTTTCAACAGCTTCATATGTCTCCTCAATCAAATTCCTTTTTATGGTTTTATGATTTTGCTCCCTGTCCCATATGCATCCCTCAGGTGACCTCAGCTTTTTCATTACACCCAGCAAGATAGAAAAAAGCTTTTCGCTATCATCTATTTTATCTATGTTTTTAAGATCATCGGCATCCAATTGAAAATTCATTCGTCCTCTTTTCCGGTATCAGTGTCATTTAAAGTACCCTCTACCCCGGTTAAATATTTAATATCTGCTTCTTCTATTAAAGAAAAAATGAAATCCTCCCATTTGCTCCCTTTATAAAGGTTAAGCAAATAGATGCTAACCGATTCCTTAACCTCTTCAAATTCCTGGATATGCTCCTCTTCAATATCATAAACTTTTATAATATGGAACCCGTAATCTGTTTCCACAATATCACTTACTTCTCCTATACCCAGTGAAAATAATGCCTCCTCAAACTCTTCAACCATCTGGCCCTCACTTACATAACCCAGGTCTCCCCCGTTTTCAGCAGTGCTTTCATCGTCAGAATACTCACCGGCCAGCTCTTCAAAATCTGAACCACTTTTTAGCTCTGTCTCCACCAGCTCTATTTTCTTCCTGGCTTCTTCTCTTCCCTCCCCGGTCTCTTCAGAATTATCAAGAACCCAGGGGAACATAGCCAGAATATGAGCTGCCTTTACACTTCTGGGGACCAGAAATAACGTATCTTTATTATCCTCGTAATATTGTTCCACTTCTTCATCGGTTACAGCGACATTATAGGTTACTTTATCATAAATCCTGCTCCTTAATATCTGGCTCCTTAACTCGTCCTCAAGAAACTTTTTATTTACGCCCAGCTCCTCCAGCGCCTCCTCAAAATCTTTTTCCGATTCATAGGTATCTATTATTGATTTCATCTGTTCATTTACTTCCTCACCGGTGACAGCAAGGTCATTCTCGTCTGCATATTTTTCAATCACCCTGACTACAATTAATGAGTCAATTATATTTGCTTCTAATATTTTTAGCTGCTCCTTATCTGAAGCTACCTGCCCGGTTGCATCCTGGCTTTTTAAAAAATCAACATAAGTGTCCACTTCCTTTTGTTTTATTTTCATTCCATCCACTACTGCTACTGTTTTACTGTAAAAAACAAAAAAATAAACAGATATCGCAATCAGGATAACCGCGACGGATATTATTACGTAGATGTAACTCTTCCTTAATCTTATTTTCAAATGTTACCTCTTTCTATTAATAAATTATTACATAAATCTTATTATATCATTCAGGTCTCCTAAGACTAAATCCAAATCTACATTTTTGTCAACTTTTTTTATTACCACTTTTTTGAGAACCGGTTCGTATGATAGATTTTTGTTTTTTTCAGTCATTGCTCTTGCCCTGCCCGGCGACATATTTACTTTCTTTAAGTAAATTCCCCCTCCATCTAAAAATACAAGTTTTTCAATTCCCGCGTTCTTTAGCAAGTATTTTATTCTGGCAATATTTACCAGATTATCCACAACCCGCGGTGTATTTTTATATCTTGAGACCATCTCTTTCTTAATTTCATTTATCTCATCAAGACTCTTCGCATTACCCAGAACCCTGTAAATATTTATTCTATCTTTCTCGCTCCTTATATAACTTTTGGGAATATACGCACTGACCGGAAGGTCTATCTGTACATCAATATCCTCTCTTACTTCCATGCCTTTAAGCTTTTCTATTTCTTCTCTTATTATCTGACAGTACATATTAAAACCAACACTATTTATATGACCGTGCTGCCTGGCACCTAAAATTTCTCCTGCTCCTCTTATTTCAAGGTCCCTCATTGCTATATTATAACCTGAACCCAGCTCGGTATATTCAGACAGTGTCTTAAGCCTCTGAAAAGCCTGGAAACTCATACTTTTCCTGCCGGGGTAAAAGAAATATGCATAGGCCGTTTCATTTGACCTGCCCACTCTTCCCCTTAACTGGTATAATTGTGACAGCCCGAAAAGATGTGAATTTTCAACAATTAATGTATTCACATTTCCAATATCCATCCCTGATTCTATTATAGATGTAGTCAGCAGTATATCGTATTTCCTGCCTATAAACTCTCTCATTATCTTCTCTATCTTCTCTCCTTCCATCTGGCCGTGGGTAAGAGCAATTTTTGCCTGTGACATAAGCTTCTCCAGCTGAATTTTCTTATTTTCTATGCCGGATATTTTATTATATACGTAGTATACCTGCCCTCCTCTTGCCAGCTCTCTATCCACAGCTTTGGCGATAACCCTGTAATCAGTTTCGCCCACAAAAGTTTTAATCGGGTTCCTGCCTTCCGGATGCGTCTCAATCAATACCATATCCCTGATTCCCGCAAGCGACATATACAAAGTTCGCGGTATAGGAGTAGCACTTAAAGTCAGTACATCTACTTTTGTTTTTAATAACTTTATCTTTTCTTTGCTATTGACCCCGAATCTCTGTTCCTCATCTACTATTACAAGACCGAGGTCTCCGGGTTTAATGTCCTCCTGCAGGATACGGTGTGTGCCAATTAGCATATCAACCCTTCCTTCATTAAAGTTTTTTACTATATCCATCTGCTCTTTTCTTGTTTTAAATCTACTTAAAACTTCGAGTATAACAGGATAATCCTTATACCTCTCACTAAAAGTGTTGTAGTGCTGGTCCGCAAGAATTGTGGTTGGAACCAGCATTAAAACCTGCTTTCCGCTTTCTATTGATTTAAAAGCTGCCCTTACCGCTACCTCTGTTTTACCGAATCCCACATCTCCTACCACTAAAACATCCATTGGCTCCGGCCGGCTCATAGCTTTTTTTACCTGTCCTATTGCTTTAATCTGGTCAGGAGTTTCCCTGAAAGGAAATAAATCTTCTATTTCTTTTTGCCACGGGCTATCAGGAGGAAAAGCATAACCGCTTATTGAATTTCTTTCGGCATATAATCTTGCAAGGTCAACGGCAAGCCTGTGCACCGACTTTCTTACTCTTTTTTTAATATTCTCCCATTGCTTTGAAGTAAGCGACGTTACCAGGGGTTTATTCGCCCCTATATACCTCGTGATACGGTCAGCCTGCCATGTAGGGACATACAATCTATCATTACCGGCATATTCTATTAAGAAATACTCTCTCTTGCAGCCCTCTACCTGTTTTGAAGTAATATCAATATACCTTCCCACGCCATGGGTTTTATGCACTACATATTCTCCGGGCTTAAAAGATTCAAATTCATTTACTCTGATAGCTCCGCTTTCAGAAACTTGCTGCTGCATCTGTTCATAGATATCAAGCTCACCATATAATGAGATATCACCGGACTCATAGCCCCTGTACAGACGCTCTCCCGATATATTCACCACGCCCGGCCCGGATAAATCAGCACTGAAGCCATTATCACTATTTATATAGCTATATGATATTGAATTATTTAAAAGAAGCTCTTCTATTTTCTTCCTTCTTACCTTTCCGCCAATCGAAACTATAATCCTTCTTTTCTTTCTTATGTTATTCTTAAGGTTGCCGATGAAATCAATCGAGCTGCCGGAACTTTTTTTCTGCCCGGTTATTTTACTTAAGATAAATTCACCCCTGCTGGATGTTTCCATTCCCGTAGAAGCCAGATTCAGCTTATGGCGACAGCCTGTTCTCTCAAGAAAATTTTCTTTTACAAGGTAAAAATTCTTAATAATCTTACTATCGGCTATAAGTAAATCCCTGTCCCTTCCAAAGATTTTATTAAGAATATCAATATCACTTCTTATTTTTAGATAAACCTCTACAGGGTCACAGAGCAGCATAAAAAAACCGGGAACATTTTCACTCAATAAATCAATAAAAGAAACAAACTTTCTATCCGGCCCGCTCCCACTGACTTCCTTTATTTCCCATGGATTTATGTTTGGAAATATGGACACATTATTTAAGTGCCTGGCAATTTTCCGGTTCTGAATATCGTAGGTAAAAATCTTTTCCACTTCATCTCCAAAAAAATCAATTCTTAAGGGATGCTCTCCGGTTATATCATAAATATCAACCACCTCTCCCCTGACGCTATATTCTCCACAGTCATAAACGTTATGTACTCTTTCATAACCATTTTTAACCAGTTCGGTAATTAATTTGTCCCTGTTATACTCCATCCCGGTTGATATTTTGATATTATTTTTTATTTCACTTATCCCCGAAGCATCCATTAGATTGAGCAAAGAATTGCTGGTAGCAATAATCAACGGCGGGCTGCCGTGTTTTCTGTAATCCAGAAGAATTTTGATAACTTTAAGCCTTTTTATTATATTTTCTGAAGGGACATTCTTGTTTTTATAAAAAATACCGTTCCCCAGACCGGGAAAGACATGCACCTCCGCCCCCGGAGCAATACATTTTATTTCCTGCATTAGCTCCAGAGAACTTTCCGGTGTAGATGTAACTACCAGAAGAGGTAAGTTAAAATCCCTGTAAATCGCTCCTATCACAAAGGACCAGATGTCTTCATCTGATATCAAGGTGTCAACAGTTTTTTTTGTAACTTTTTTTTCTTCAGCATGTGACCCTTTATATTTTTCTATAAAGCTCTTCCACTGGCTCTCCTTTGAGAAAATATCTATAAACATTTCACCCTCAATATTTTAACAGGCCGTTAAAAATGATTATACAGGAGAAAACTAACAATTTCCCGGCGCTTTCAGGATTGATTTAGAGTACAGAATAATTTTTTAAAAAAGGATTATATTTATTATCGTCCTGAACTTTCAATACAGCCCTGATTCTAAGGAGTTAAAAATCTACCTTAGAGAAACTACTGGTTATATTTATTCATTGTATATTCAATGCCTTCTGATATGTAATTTCTTATAATATCAATAGATTTCTCTATGCCGGCTTTAACTTCCTGCCTTTCACTTCTCTTAAATTCTTCAAGTACATAATCAGCTGCATCCTTTCTTCCGGGAGGCCTGCTCACTCCAAACCGGAGCCGGTCAAAATCATAACTGCCGAGACTGGCTGCTATTGATTCCAGTCCTTTATGTCCCGCTGTGCTCCCGCCCTTTTTAATCCTGATTTCACCCAGATTAATATCAATATCATCATGGACTATCAGTACAGAACTTTTTTTATTTTTGAAATAATTAAAACAGAGGGCTACCGCATCTCCACTTTTGTTCATAAATGTCTGCGGCTTTAAGATTATTATCTTATTATTTCCATACGATGATTCTGTAACTACTGATATAAACCTGCGGTAACAGTTCTTTTCATCAAGGCTGTCAACAAATCTATCGATAATTTTAAAGCCTATGTTATGTCTGGTTAACTCATATTTTTTACCGGGATTACCAAGACCGACAATTAAAATCATAGTAGTTATTTTTCTCTGGAGCCTTTACCTTCCGGACGTTCTTTTTCCTCTTCAGGCTCTTCTTTGCCCCTGCCAATCACTTCGGGCTCAGTAACTTCTTCTTCAATCTCTTCTTCTGAAACTACTTCTTCTTCTTCTTCTTTAAGCTGGGTTGGGTGAATTATTGAAACAATTACTTCATCAGGGTCATTTAATATTTTTATCTTATCTGAAATACTGATTTCGGAAACTCTTATAGCATCGCCCATATCAAGTTCTTTTATATCGTACTCAATATATTCCGGAATATCCGCTGGCATGCAGGAGATGTGGAGCTCCCTCAGACCATGCTGAAGAACACCGCCTTTTTCTTTTATACCCACAGCTATTTCTTCATTAATAATATGTACCGGTACAGTGGTTTCAATCTCCTTTTCCATCTGTATTCTCAAAAAATCCAGGTGCAAAAACTCCCTGGTAATCGGGTCCCTCTGGAATTCTTTTATCAGGGCTATCTCATTTTCTTTTTTCTTCTTTCCATCTAACTGTAGATTAAAAATTAAGCTGTATATACTCTTACCTTTTAAAATATCTTTAAACTCTTTTTCTTTTACCTTAATACTGACCGGCTCCTTCTTCAAACCATATACGACCGCAGGGATATAGTTCTGACTTTTTAATTTCCCTGATACTTTATTTTTAACTTCTTTCTCGCTTCTTCTCTCCACTTCAAGAACAATATTATCCATTTATTTTCCACTCCTACATTTTATTTAAAAATTAAACTAAATTTTCGCCCTTAAATAATTCGCTTACAGATTTGCAATGATAAACTTTTTTTATTGTTTTTGCAAGCAGTGGGGCAATAGAAAGCACTTTTATTTTTTTGCATTCCTTTTTTATCGGGATAGTGTTGGCGACAACAATTTCTTCCACTCTTGAACTTTCAAGTTTTTCAATAATATCACCGGAAAAGATAGGGTGAGTAGCGCCAACATAAACCTTCCTGGCATTATGCCTGAATAACATATCAATAGCCTTAAAAAGTGTTCCGCCCGTATCAATCATGTCATCAAATATTATAGCATCTCTGTCTTCCACATCCCCCACAATATGTTCTATTTCAGCCATGTTCGGAGCAGGTCTCCTCTTATCCAGTATTGCCAGTGGAAAATGGAGCCTTTTACCAAAAATACTTGCCCTTTTTACACCACCGACATCAGGACTTACTACCACTCCATTCTTTATATTCTTTTCTTTAAAATACCTGGCTATTATAGGTATGGCAGTTACATGGTCCACCGGAACATCAAAAAATCCCTGAATGGTTGCGGAATGTAAATCAACAAGAATTGCCCTGTCCATCCCTGCTATAGAAAGTAAATCTGCAAACAATTTTGCAGTTATTGGCTCTCTTCCTTCGGCTTTCTTATCCTGTCTTGCATATCCATAATGGGGGATAACAGCATTTATCATACCCGCGGAAGCTCTTTTTAAAGCATCTATCATTATCAGTAATTCCATTATAGTGTCATTTACCGGCTTACAGCAGGTCTGTACCACAAAAACATCGGCTCCCCTTACACTTTCATCAAATTTTACATATATCTCACCATTTTTAAATTTAGTTCTGGTAACTTTACCCGCACTTATACCCAGCTCTTCTGCAATCCTGTCCGCCAGAGCAGGGTAAGCTGAGCCTGAAAAAAGCATCATTCTCTTATTGTCTATTCCTTTTCTCATATATCTTTTATCCCCCACTATAAATTATTTATTTTGTTTTTCCTCTGCAAATTTTAGTATCAGTATCTTTTATATTCTTTTTCTTTAACAGCTTCTCTTTCTACTTTAATATCATTTTCTGCCAGCGTTTCAAATCGCATGTAGCTATATGGTCCTATATTATTATTATTTCCAATATGCGAACCAATTATTACCGAATAATTTATTCTGGTTCCTTTACCTATTATAGAATCAGTAATCTGGCAAAAGGGGCCTATAACCGAATTTTTTCCTATCCTGGTTTCCCCTTTAATAAAACAGTATGGTTCAATAATTACATCTTTTTCTATAACTACTGTGCTCTCAATATAACATGATTCCGGATTCCTTATAGTAACCCCGTTTTCCATAAGTTCTTCGTTAATTCTCTTCTTCATAAAATTTTCTACGCTGGAAAGCTGAAGCCGGTTATTTACCCCCATAACCTCCACGTAATCAGAAATTCTCAAGCAGCTAACTTTTTTACCTTCTTTTACCAGCATCCCAATAATATCAGTGAGATAGTATTCTTTCTGCGCATTGCCGGCCTTCACCTTTCCGATATTTTCAAACAGAGCCCAGGTATCAAAACAATAAATAGACGAGTTTATCTCATTTATCTTTTTTTCTTCGCGTGTAGCATCTGCCTCTTCTATAATTTTTGCTATATTCCCCTGCCCGTCCTTTATTATCCTTCCATAACCTCCGGGTTCGGGAACAAGTGAAGTGATGATGCTTGCCCCGCTTTCCGACCTGTCCTTACTTTCCAATAATCTCTTTAAAGTTGCCGGGCTAACCATAGGAGTATCGGCCGAAAGGACTAAAGTGTACTTGCCAAAGCTGCTTCTTTTATCTTTTGCCATATAAACAGCATTAGCAGTTCCAAGCTGCCTTTCCTGTATAATTACCTTTACCTGTTTAAAATGATTTTTTATATAATCAATAACAGCTTCTTTTTTATACCCCACAACTACAAAGGTGTTTACGGGATTTAACTTTTCTATTGTAGATAATACATAGTATAAAATTGGTTTCCCTGAGATATAATGTAAGACCTTGGGAATTTCTGACTTCATCCTCTTGCCTTCGCCTGCAGCCAGAACAACCACACTTAAATCTTTAGAAAAGTCCATCTTTAATAGATTTCTATAAGAAAAATTGTTATTAAATTATACTTAGATTGTAACATAAAAAACGTATTTATCTAAGCATTACTCTATAAATTCTCCGCCTCTAATATCCTTTGAAATAATATTAAAGTCCGGTCCAAAATATACCTCTGTATATATAAGATTGCTGCATTTCTTACCCAGCACTTCTTTCCTTAAAAAATATTCCGCATTATCTTTACCCTCACCCTCGTAAACTCTGGATATATCGCTGTTCTTTCTTACCCTGACAGTAATCTCTTCGCCACATTTGTTGCACCTGATTTTAAAAGTAATAAAGTCTGTATCATAGTCACCTGCAGCCGGGGAAAAAAAATTTTTTAAATTTTCTAAAAAGCCGCCCATTTAATTTTCCTTTCCGCTAATTACAAAACCCTTCCAATTATATATTTTAACCCAACCGGGCTGATTCTTTAAATGATTTTTAACTTTTCTCCAGGTCAAGCAGGAAACTTTTTAGTTTACTTCCTCCCCTGAATTCCCCCCGGCTGCCGTCGCTTTTTATTACCCTGTGGCAGGGAACAACCAGCATTACAGGATTATTCCTCAATGCAGAGCCCACTGCTCTCCAGGCTTTTTTATAACCGGCAATATCCGATAGTTTCCTGTAGCTTATGGTCTCACCTCTGGGTATTGAAATTAATTTTTCCCAGACATTTTTTTGAAAATCGGTTCCGATTAAGAATTCTACTCTAAAATTGATTTTGCTGATTTTTCCATCAAGATAATCGCCAATCGCTTTTTCGATATCTCTAGATTTTTTATGAATAAAAGTAATCTTCTGCCGTCTTCTGTAAACTTTTCTGATATTATCCAGGAAATTTTTAAAATCGCTTTTATTATTCCCCAGATACAGAATTATAATTTTTCCGTCTTCTTTTCTCCATAAATAATAAAATTTTCCAGTAAAGGTTAAAAATCCGGAATCATTAAAAAAAACTATCATAAAAGCTGCTCTGTCTTTTTATTAATATTCAATACCTGCTCTCGCTTTTATTCCCTTATTGTAAGCATGCTTTATTTCCTTCATTTCGGTAACTGTATCAGCGATTTCTATGAACTCTTCCGGGGCATTCCTTCCGGTCAGAACTATATAGAGTCCTTCAGGTTTGTTTTTTAAAACATCCATTACCTCTTTTACTTCTAATAAACCGTAACTGACCAGATTGTTTATTTCATCCAGTATAACCATATCATACTTCCCGCTGTTAATCTTATCACAGGCGTATTTAAAGGACTCCGCCGCATTCTTAAATTGTTTTTCTTCATCCACCGGTTTTCCGTCCCTGAACCTTATAAATCCCAGTCCCAGCTGTTCTATTTCAATAAGGGGTTTTAATTTTTCTATTATCCTGACCTCGCTTGATTTCCAGGGACCTTTTATGAATTGCAGAATCAGAACTCTCAGGTTGCTCCCGGCCGCTCTTAAAGCCAGCCCCAGGGCCGCAGTAGTTTTGCCCTTGCCGTTACCGGTATTTACCAGTATAAGACCCCTGGGGCTTTTTTCGTCTCTGTCATCTCTTTTATCCATCTTCTGTCAGATCCTTTTTTAATCTTTTATTATTTTAATATCTTATAATTTATTATCCAGTATGCTATAAAATAAATCCATATCCATATTCTCCCTGAATATATCTGCCACCCTGTTGTATTGCTTCTCTTTAAAATCTCCATATTCCAGGGTTTCCCCGGCACTGCCACCAGATAATATATTATTTTTCTGCCCCAGCATATATAAAAAGAACTTTCTCACACCATCATTATCAAAAATACCATGAATATAAGTTCCCAGTACCATGCTATTTTTATTGCTATCAAAGGCCATGAACCCGTCATAGAAATCCGTGCTCTTATTTCCTCTTGATAAAACCCTGAAAAGAGGGACCAGCTTCTGGAAATTTCCTGTAAGGGCGCCGGACTTTCCCATATGTATTTCATAGCCCTTCATGATGTCGGTTTTATTTTTGGTCAGCCCCCCGGATATTTTTTTAAAATCAGGGTGAAACATAACATCCTCATTAATCTTAAATTCTACCTGATTGGTGATTTTATCCCGCAGGAAATCTGTATCTATATCCATCAGTCCAATACTTTTTATGCTGCCGGTATCTTTTGATTCACTACCAAATCTGTCGGTTATCTTTCTGCCCAGCATCTGGAACCCTCCGCAAATACCCAGGACCGCAACCCCCCTGCGGTATTGTTCTTTTATCTCTTCTTCGAGCCCTGATTTTCTTAAATATAACAAATCGTTTATGGTGCTCTTGCTGCCTGGTATAATAATCATGTGAGATTTTAAATTTCTTAGCTCCTCCCTGTCTTTTATATACACCAGTTCAACTTCCTTTTCCAGCTCAAAAGCATTAAAATCGGTGAAATTAGAAATATGCGGAAGATATATAACAGAAATTATTATTTTTTTTTCTTTATTGTATGGCCTGTCATTTTTTAGAATATCTTTCTTTCCTTTTTCCTGCTCTATATTTACCGAATCTTCCTCTTCAATATATATGTCTTTAAAAAAGGGAATAGTCCCCAGCACCGGGATGCTTAATTTTTTAGCTATATAATCATTGCCAGGTTTTAAAAGACTTATGTCCCCTCTAAACTTATTTACCAGAAAGGCTTTTATATATTTCCTGTATCTGTAAGGAAGAAGCTTCACTGTACCATAAAAACTGGCAAACACTCCTCCTTTATCCACATCTCCTACCAGTATCACATTTGAAGAAGCAATCTCCGCTATACGCATGTTTACAATATCATTTTCCATAAGGTTTACTTCGGCAGGGCTGCCGGCTCCTTCTATGACAATATAATCAAACTTTTTTTTCAAATTATTCAGAATTTCTCTTATTTTATTTAAATAAAGAAACTTCTTTTCGCTGTATTCAACCGCGCTCATATTTTTAACTACCTCTCCCATAAATATTACCTGTGCCCTGGAATCAGCAACAGGTTTTATGAGCACAGGGTTCATATAGACATCCGGCTCCAGTCCGCATGCTTCCGCCTGAACCACCTGCGCCCGGCCCATCTCTCCCCCCGAAGCAGTTACGTACGAATTCAGGGCCATATTCTGAGATTTAAAGGGACAAACGCTGTATCCATCCTGTTTGAGAATCCGGCATATGGCGGTAACAGCCACGCTTTTCCCTACATGCGAGCCGGTACCCTGTATCATAATAGATTTTGGTATTTTTCTCCCCATATTACACCTTATGATAAATATTTTAGCACCTGATTTGCAGTCTTTGCTACCACTGCTCCCTGCCTTATTATTTCCCTGTAAAGTTTTACCGCTTTCCCGCCGGTATGGTCCCTATCCTCAATGTTTTTCTCATCTATGACCACTACTTTTTTATTTAAATCCAGCGCTTTTTTAACTGAAACCAGATTTGAAAAGTTACCGGACCCGAATTCCACTCCAGGAAGGATAACTATATCGCTTGCTTTTATAAACTGTAGATTTTTTTTCTGGGAACTTATGCTTACGGGTGAGAAAGGGGCTTCGGCCACATAGGGAACTTCCAGCATCCGGGCAGTGTCTGTATCGGTATCAAGGGTGTTCACCACCCCGCAGGACACTTTATAACCATTATTATAAAGCAGGCTTATTATTGGTGAAGCTGCACCCCCGCCTCCTATAACATGTATCCTGAGGTCTCTGCTTCCCGGCTTACCACTGATACCCCAATCTATCTCCGGATTGAAATTGGGGCTGATATAGAGTTTCCCGGTCACCGGATTCCTGCCCACGAAAACATCACTTCCGAATACATTTTTTATATTTACCCTGTTTAATATATCCTCTGCACCGCCAAATCCAAAAATTCTGCCTTCTTTTAAGAGCATTATTTTGCTACTGCTCTGAAGGGCGAGGTTTATGTCATGAAAAATCCCTATTATGGTTTTATCCTCTTTCTGATTCAGGTCCATAAATAAATTCATAAATTCAATCTGAAAATTAATATCAAGGTGAGAAGTCGGCTCGTCAAGAAGCAATACAGGACTATCCTGGGCCAGAGCCTGGGCCACAATTACCCTCTGCTTTTCACCACCGGAGAGTTCATTAAATTTCCTTTCTGCAAAGGACAGTATTTTTACTTTTTCCATAACTTCATTAACCTTATCAAAATCTTCCTTTTTTTCTAATTCAAATCTTGAAATGTAGGCATGCCTTCCCATCATAACCATTTCAGCTACCGTAAAATTAAAACCGGGATTAGTATACTGGGGCACAACTCCCACTATTCTTGCAATCTCTCTTGAACTTAGATTCCTTACATCCCTTCCCCCGATCTGAATTTTGCCTCTATAACCATCAATAACCCTGCTTATAAGGTTTACCAGAGTGCTTTTTCCTGCCCCATTGGGGCCAAGGATTGAAATGAAACTTCCCTCTTCAACATCAAAGTTTATATCGTCCAGCACTTTTTCCTGATTATAGGAAAAGCTCAGATTCCTTGCAGAAAGTATGTTTTTGTTTTTTTTCATCTTATACCGGTTCCATACTATATAAAATAAATTAAATTCAGAGTTTAAAAAACATTTCTTTTTGATTTTAATAATAAATATAAAAAGAATGGCACGCCTATAATGGAAGTTATAATCCCCACAGGAATTTCCCTGGGCATAAGCATCGTTCTTGCCAGAGTATCTGATAAAAGAAGGACTATCCCGCCTGCAACTGCAGATGTAGGGTACAAAATCTTATGATCGGGCCCCACCATCATCCTCAGAATGTGTGGTGTTACCAGACCCACAAACCCAATAATCCCGCTCATTGATACAGCTACAGCAGCTATAAGCGACGCCATTACCAGTAATATCTTTTTAACTCTTTCAGCCTGTACACCCAGCTGGATTGCCCTTTCATCTCCCAGAGATAATATATTTAAATCCCTCATAAAAAAAGCTGAAACAGAAACCAGAACAGTAACCACCGGGGCCAGTATAATAAAATTATCCCAGGAGGCGGAAGTAAAACTTCCCATAACCCAGAACACTATTTTGGCCATATCCTGGACCCTTAAAAGCATTATCAGGTAAGTCATTGCACTCAACATGGCACTCAGAGCAATTCCGGAGAGAAGCAGGGTGACAACTGAAACTTTGCCCCTGATCCTGGCGATATAATAGACCAGAAATGTTGTCGCTATAGCTCCAAACAGAGCAGAAATGGTTGTGGCCGAAATACCGAGCAATCCGGCACCCCTGACAAATACCAGGCCTATCGTCGCCCCAAAAGCAGCCCCCGCCGAAACACCAATTACAAAAGGGTCTGCCATAGGATTTCTAAATAAACCCTGGAAGATAACCCCCGAGCCTGCAAGTGCTATCCCGACAAATATAGAGAGAAATATCCTGGGAAGCCTTATTTGAGAAATTATGACTGTGTCCTGGTCAGTAATAGAGCCGGTGCTTATAAGATTTTTAATTCCCGGTATAAAACTGGAAATTATAAGTGCGGTATCCTTTAAACTAATCCTGGCTGCACCTATGGATGCGGAAACTATTATCAATAACACAAGAACTGCCAGTAACACCAGAATATATTTTATTGTCCTTTTTCCGGTTCCCATCATTATAGTATCGTATCCACAGATAAATAGTTATGACGAATTATAAAAACTTAAATAACAAAAAATATTTTATTCTATTATTTCAAATTCTCCAAAAATTTCCGGATGAAATGCTTTTGATAACATCTGGAGTGCCTTAATTAAATTCTGACTTGGACGGGACACCGGGTTATCGGGAACACTATAGACTCTCCCCGAAGTTACAGCATCAATACTTGAAAATCTCTCATCATTTAATATCACAGAAGGGTCCCCGGCCAGGCTCATGGGGGCAATTATAATATCCGGGTTCTTCTCTATTAACGTTTCAACGCTATACTCCGGCCAGCCGGTTATATCATCTTCCGCTAATATATTTATTCCCCCGGCTTTTTCAATCAAGTCGTTAATAAAAGTATCCTTCCCCGCACTCATTAAAGGGTCGTTCCATACCTCGTAAAAAACTTCTGGCTTATCTTCATTTTTTAAATCTTTATCCTCATTATAAATCCCGTCCGCACTTTTTTTAAGTTCTTCTACAAGTTCCTCTCCTTTTTCCTCAAAGCCGACCAATTTACTTATATTGGTTATTTCTTCATAAACACCTTCAATACCACTAATACTTATAACCCTGTAAATCTCAATTCCAAGTTCTTCTACTCTCCGGTAATCGTCATCGGAACCCCCGGCTACCGCTATCAGGAGAACGGGGTCAAGTTCGGCAATTTTTTCTATATTCAACCCGTAGGAATCCCCGGCACCCTCAAATCCTTCAGCCAGTGGGTCGCCACTCGTTACGCTGTAACTATCAACTTCAACCACCCTGTCCATGGCTCCAAGGCCACTGATTATTTCCAGCGCGCTGGGTGAGATAACCACAACTTTTTCAGCGGGTAAAGACAGGACAACCGTTTCCCCCGCACCATCCACTACCTCTATCGGTCCGGAATCTGCCCCCGCATCCATATCGCTCTTGCAGCCGGCAAAAGAAAGCAATGCTACTGCAAGCATGGGGATCAGGATTACACTGACAGCGGTAAAAATTTTTTTCACCATTTTTTCTCCTTCTTCTTTTTTATTAAATAAAAAACTCCCGGTCTCTTCAGCCGGGAGTTTTCTTTAAAAATGAAAAGCCCCCTCTTTCTGCCGAAGAGAGAAAACTTAATAATATTCAGGTATCCTGGCTTAAGGGACTTTACTCTCTGCCTTCCCGGTAATTTTACCAGTGGCTTTACTATTGAGAGCACACACCCTATCACAGTGGCGGGACCACTCCAGATTCTAACTGGATTCCCTGATTAAGAATTATTAACTATATCAACTGGTTAACAATATACCCATTATGTAATTGATATCCATTTTTCAAAAAAACATATTTATCCTGATTTATAATATACTATATACTGATTTAAAATTGCAACTATTTTAAAAACAATTAAGATATTAAAAAGATATGAAACCTGCATTTAATATTCCCGTTTATATTTACAGGGAGTAAGGTAATTATAAGCCTTTAAACACGACTTTATGGATTATTAAATTAATTTATAGCTATAGATGACAGGACAATTAATTTATAATATTTTTCTTATTACTGTCTTTATTGCGGCATCAATGGTTTTAGCCACTCTATTTGCGGTAACCGCTCCATACGGCCGATATATAAGAAAAGGCTGGGGTCCGACTATCAAATCCAGGATTGGATGGCTTATAATGGAGTTTCCTGCTTTTTTTATAATGATCCTGCTATTTATCCTCAGTGACAGAAAAACAAATATAGTATTACTAATTTTTACTCTCATGTGGACCATACATTACTTTAACCGCACTTTTATCTATCCCTTTCTTATCAGGTCAGGGTACAAAAAGTTTCCCGTTGTTTTAATAATATTTGCCATCTTTTTTAATACCATAAACGGTTATATCAATGGATATTACATTTTCTTTATTTCCCCGATTTATGACATACACTGGCTTGCCGATCCCCGTTTTATTTTAGGCTTCACATTGTTTTCTTCCGGAATGATTATAAATATGCAATCTGATAGAATCTTAAGAAATCTCAGGAAACCGGGCAGCTCCGGTTATAAAGTTCCTGCCGCCGGCCTATTTAAATACATCTCCTGCCCTAATTATTTTGGAGAAATAATAGAATGGATTGGCTGGACAATTGCCACCTGGTCAATTGCCGGTCTGGCTTTTGCTGTATTTACCATTGCCAACCTGCTGCCCCGGGCACTTTCAAACCACAGGTGGTACCGGTATAACTTCTCAGATTACCCGGAAGATAGAAGGGCTCTCATCCCCTTTATTTACTGATTTACCTATAAATTGCCTGAAGCCCGGCTTAAAGCATATTATTCTCTTTAAGCCAGAAAAAAGTATCTCTTATTGATTCCCTTACCGGTCTCGGACTGTAGCCCAGCTCACTGCTTGCTTTTTTATGGCTTATATGTGAATTGGATTGCAGAGTGGCTATGGAATAATAAGTAAATCTCGGGGTTTTACCCGATATTTTATAATATAGAGGTGTAACCAGACCGGCAGTTTTTACCAGCCAGGCAGGCAATATATATCCGGGTGGATTCACGCCGCTGACTTCAGCCAGTTCTTTTATCATTTCATCCATGGTAATTCTTTCACCGGATAAAATATAAAAATGGCTCTTTCTACCTTTTTCGGCTGCAAGGATAATCCCCTCCGCAACATCTCTGACATCTACAAAATCATAAGCCCCATTTACATTTATATTCATTTTTCCCCTGACAAAATCAATAAAAGTCCGTGTCATGAGCGATTTCCTGAAATCATAGGGGCCCATTATACCCGTAGGGCACACTACCACTGAATCAAGCCCATTTGAAGCCGCCCTGATAACTTCCAGGCTGGCTATGGCTTTTGACCGGTCATATTCTCCTCTTCTGCTGTCAGTATCAAAAGGCATACTTTCATCGATAACAGTTCCATCCGGAGGCACTTTTATGGCACTTATGGTGCTGGTATATACCAGCCTTTTTACCTTACACCTTATGCATGCTTCTATGACGTTACGTGTCCCATCAAGATTATTCCTGCGAATTAATTTTCTGTCCCCGGGCATTATTGAGATCAGGCCCGCGAGATGATATACAATATCAGCGCCCTTAAAGGCTCTAACCAGAGAATTTTTATCAAGCAGGTTACCTTTAATTTTTTCAGCTTTAAGGCCATCCAGCAAAGATAAATTAGACGTGCTGCGTATAAGGACCCTTACTTTTTTACCCTTGCTTATCAATTGTCTTGCCAGTACCCCGCCAAGACAGCCAGTTGCACCGGTAATAACTTCCATAACTTATTTTTTTAAATTATAAAAAGCTCCCATTCCTGGATATTTAGCTTCGTCTCCCAGATCTTCTTCAATGCGGAGCAGCTGATTATATTTACATACCCTGTCCGTTCTTGATGGGGCACCTGTTTTTATCTGACCGGCATTTACTGCAACTGCAATATCGGAGATAGTGGTATCCTCGGTCTCTCCTGAACGGTGGGAGACCACAGCCGTATAACCGGATGTTTTAGCCATCTCAATTGCATCCAGTGTCTCAGATAGTGTTCCTATCTGGTTAACCTTGATTAATACAGAGTTAGCCACCCCCAGTTTCAGCCCCCTTTTTATTCTTTGGGTATTGGTAACAAAAAGGTCATCTCCCACAATTTGAACCTTTTTACCGGCTTCTTCTGTCAGCTCTTTCCATCCATCCCAATCTTCTTCAGCCATTCCATCTTCAATTGAAATTATGGGATATTTTTCTACCAGTCCCTTATAATAGCTCACCATCTCCGATGAAGTGAAAACCTTGCCCTCTCCTCTAAGGTTATATTTACCCTTCTCATAAAATTCAGTGGCAGCAGGATCTAAAGCTATATAAATATCCTTACCCGGTTTAAAGCCTGCCTTTTCAATAGCCCGGATTATATACTTTATGGCATCTTCATTAGATTTTAAATCAGGAGCAAAACCTCCTTCATCACCAACAGCTGTTCCCAGTCCTTCCCGGCTCAAAACACTTTTAAGATTGTGAAATACTTCTGAACCCATCCTTAAGGCGTCACTAAAAGTAGGGGCGCCAAGAGGCATTATCATAAATTCCTGCAAATCAACACTATTATCAGCATGCTTTCCACCATTTAATATATTCATCATCGGAGCAGGCAGTATATAAGCATTTACCCCTCCCAGATATTTATATAAAGGCAGTTCAAATGCAGCTGAAGAAGCTTTTGCTACAGAGAGGGATACTCCAAGCATGGCATTGGCCCCCAACCTGGACTTATTTTCCGTTCCGTCCAGGTCAATCATGGTCATATCTATCTCACGCTGATAAATAGCATCCATTCCCTCAATTTCAGGAGCAATAAGTGAGTTAACATTCTCTACCGCTTTCTGCGTGCCCTTACCCATATATCGTTTCTTGTCACCATCCCTCAGCTCGATTGCTTCAAATGCTCCTGTAGAAGCTCCGGAAGGCACTGACGCTCTTCCAGCTGCTCCACAGTCAAGAACTGTTTCAACCTCAACAGTTGGATTCCCCCTTGAATCAAGAATCTCTCTGGCAAAGATTTCTACAATTTCAGTTCCATTACTCATTGTTTACTCTTCCTTTCATTTTTCCGGTAACAAATTATTTTTATTCTTACAACCACTGGCAATTTATTTCTTCTGTATAACAATAACACGGTTAATCTATTATATTAATATTTTTTATATTTTAAAATTACAATTCTTAAAATTCCTGTTTAAAAATTATATAAAATCTGGTTTAATGCTACTGAGTTAAAAAAATTAATTTTTTTTATCCAGCAGGCCGGGACTGTTAAAAATCCCGGTAAAAAACTTGACTTTGGATAATATTGTATTATATTATCAATAACTGATATCAATAATTGATAATGATATAAAAAGGATAAAATGAAAGAAAAAATTAAAAATAAATTTTCTTTATTTATGGTTATTATTGCATTAGCAATAGTTTCAATTACTTCACTAACCTTATATTCCTGTAACAATACCGCTGATATCCTAAAAAGCCAGGGTACCTTTGAAGTTACCAGAGGTGATATAGTCCAGACCATAAGCACCAGCGGTTACGTGGACAGCAGCGATAGGAACGATTATTCTCCTGCGGTTTCAGGTGAAGTTTTATACTCACTAAGACAGGGAGATATTTTCAATAAAGGTGATATTTTACTGGAAATAGATAACAGCCAGCAGCAGCTGCTGATCGCCCAGGCTGAAGAGAATCTTAATTCAGCCAGAAACTCCCTGGATACTGCCAGGATAAACTACCAGCAGGCACTTGATTCAAATCATATAGCAATACAACTTTCAGAAACCAGTGCCATGCAGTCAGAGTTATCTGCCAGAAATGCTTTTACCGCTTTAGAAAATGCAAATAATATGGCAGATAAATCAAAGGAAAGCGCCAGGGTTGCTTTAGAAAATGCTGAAAAATTGCTCCAAGAAGCTAAAGGCGAGACCCTTATCGTTATTTCCGATACCCAGCTGGCCCAGTATGAGGCTAATGTGGAATCTGCACGGGCAAGTTACGAATCTGCTAAAGCACAGGGTACATCTTCATCAAAATCAGCAGAAGGCTCTTATGACCAGTCACTCTTAAACCAGTCCACTACCTACTGGTCAAACCTTTCCAGCACCCGGTCTGCCCGGACACAGATTGACCTTGCTGCCAAAAATATAGCGCTGGCAGAATCACAGCTAAAATTATCGGAAATAAACCTGGAAATGGCTAAATTAGATTTGGATAATAATATAATTTATGCATCCTACGATGGTATGGTATTTTCATCAACCTATAAAGAAGGCCAGTATGCCAGCCCTGGGATGAGCGCCATTTCTGTAATAAATAATGATTTTGTAATAAAAGCAGATATAAATGAAATTGATGTGGTTAATATTAAAGAGGGCCAGGATGTGGATATAACACTGGATGCTTACTATGAGAACAAATTCAGTGGTGAGATAACCGGGATTTCTCCCATCTCCACCAATATAGGCGGGGTGGTTTCTTTTGAGCTGACAGTAACACCGGAAAGCGAAAATGCTCCCCGGCTCCTTTATGGACTTTCTGCAAGTCTGGATATAACTACTTCCGCAGTTGAAGATGTCCTGTATGTTCCCGTACAGTCAGTATATGAGGAGGATGGAAATACATATATAGACCTGGTTACCGAAGATGGAAATATAGAAAAAAGACAGATTACAACCGGAGCATCTAATTATGATTTTGTTGAAATAATATCAGGTTTAAGCGAAGGAGATGTAATACTGGTCTCCCCAATTAATTATACCTCTGCCGGTAATCTTAATTTTTAAATTTACTGATAAGATGATAAATAACAGCGGCGACATTATTATAAAAACAACCGGAATTACAAAAGTTTACAGAATAGGCGACATTAGAGTTAATGCTCTGCGTGGAATAAATCTCGAAATAAAAAAGGGCGAATTTGTTGCTGTAATGGGACCTTCCGGTTCAGGAAAATCAACTTTAATGAATATTATCGGATGCCTTGATATACCCACTTCCGGGCACTATTACCTGAACAATACGGATATAAGTAAGCTTAATGATAATCAACTGGCAAATATCAGAAACAAGGAAGTTGGCTTTGTCTTCCAGACATTTAATCTTCTTTCCAGAACAAATATTTATGGAAATGTTGAACTTCCCATGATTTATTCTACGGAAAGAGTGGTAAATAAAAAAAAGAAAATACTGGACTCTATAGAGTCTGTGGGGCTGACAGGCCTTATAAAACACCGGCCCAATGAAATTTCGGGGGGAGAAAAACAGAGAGTGGCCATTGCAAGGGCCCTGGTCAATCAACCTTCCATAATACTTGCAGACGAACCCACGGGAAATCTGGATTCAAGAACAGGTGAAGAGATTATAGCCATATTCCAAAAATTAAACCGCGGAGGTAAAACTATAATATTAGTCACCCACGAAATGGATATAGCAAAGCACACCCATAGAATCATTTATTTAAGAGATGGCATTATTCACGGGGAAGAAGAAGTTAAAAACCAGATATCCGCAGAAGAGAAACTGAGCCAGATGCCAGAGCTTGAAGAGAAGCTAAAAGCAAACTGAGGTTAACATAAAATGAAAAGATTCTTTGAAAACATAAAAATTGCCTTCCAGGCTCTGTTCTTAAATAAAATGAGGTCTTTTCTTACCATGCTGGGAATTATCATAGGAGTGGGGGCTGTTGTAGCAATGCTGTCCATTGGAACCGGCGCCCAGCAGTCCGTGGTGCAGAGTGTCCAGGGCATTGGCTCCAACCTTATCATAATATCTCCCGGAAATCCGGAAGGAAGCGACAGTCAAGTAGAAATGATGCTAAGCGGCCAGCAGTCCGAATTAAAATCAGGAGACCTCGAGGTAATTAAAAGAGATGCAACGCTTATAACAGAAGCTGCACCTGTAGTTTTTAGTTCATCAATTGTTTCCTATTCAAATAAGAGCACCCGTACAACGGTGTACGCATCATCAGAAAAGGGAAATGAGCTCTACAACATGAATATAGAGAGAGGCAAGTTTTACACCAGGAGTGATGTTTCAAATGCCTCAAATGTCGCAGTAATCGGACAGACAACAATTATAAAATTATTCGGCAATATAGACCCTATTGGAAAAATAATTAAAATTGACGGCAAAAATTTTAAGGTGATAGGGACACTTGAATCCAGAGGAACCGATATGTTCGGAAATGACCAGGATGATTTTATCAGCATCCCGGTAACCACTGCCCAGAGTAAACTTTACGGAATAGATTCATATAACATGATACTGGCCCAGAGTATAAGTGAAGACAAGATAGATGCAGCCAGCGAAGAAATAAAATCAATATTGAGAAAATACAGAAATATCAGATTCGGAGAAAAAGATGACTTCAGTGTCCGGAATCAGACACAGATACTTGAAATTATCAGTGTAATAACCGGTATCTTTACTGTAGTTATTGCAGGTATAGCAAGCATATCGCTACTTGTCGGCGGTATTGGAATAATGAATATAATGCTGGTCTCCGTTACCGAAAGAACCAGGGAAATAGGTATAAGAAAAGCCATAGGAGCCAAAAACAGAGATATACTGATCCAATTTCTGGTAGAAAGTACCGTCTTAAGTATAACCGGAGGTATTTTTGGCATACTGTTTGCAGTTCTGGTATCTGCGATACTTACCAGGTTCACTATCCTGGATACATCCATTACTCTGATGCCCATAGTCATTGCCCTAAGCTTCTCTACAGTAGTGGGGCTTTTCTTTGGTATTTATCCCGCAATGCGTGCCGCAAGGCTCAACCCGATAGATGCCTTAAGGTATGAGTAATATAAAGCTATTTTACCAGGCCCAGAGTTTCTTTAAATTCAGCGGTACCGGCTTTTTCTAAAAGCTCGTATATTATCATTTCTGTAGAAGTAACCATTACTCCACTCTGTATCATGCGCTGCAGTGCAATATCCCGGTTTTCCGGTGTTCTTGATGTTACGGCATCACTTACAACACTGACATTATAATTAGCCAGTAAATCCAGAGCAGTCCGGGTTATGCATATATGGGCCTCAATACCGGCAAGAATGATATTTTTCCTTGATAATTTACTTAGCTTTTCAGCAAACTGACTGCATTTGCAGGCACTGAATTCAATCTTTTTTATGGGTTCAAAATTTGATATTTCAGATGTGATTTCTTTTATAGTTGGCCCCAGATTCTCCTGCTCGGTTATTATCACCGGAAGGTCGATGATTTTTGCAAACTTAACCAGTTTAACTAAATTAGCTATAAGCTTATCGCGATTATTCATTACTTTTATAAGCCTTTCCTGAACATCAATAACCGCTAAAACACTATCTCTCCTGGTAAAAAATTGATTTCCTGATTTACTTTTCACTTTTTTATTATTCCTTATTTTATTTACAATTTTATAATCAGTCTTTCTTTCAATGTTAATTATAATAACAACAGGGCAAATAGGATGTCAACGAACATATTATCTATTAGCTCCCGGTAATACAAAGGAGGCCGGCCCTGTCAATATAGTCAGAGCCATTGAAACAGGAAATGATAGAATCAGGTAAAACTTTAAAAGTCTGGATAATTTTGAAGAAAAACTCCCTGATTCTATTTTTGTATTTTAATACAGACTTTAAAAAAATTAATATGATACAAATGCTACATATTGATAAATCTTTATTTCTATTAGATAATTGTTGATAAGTTGTAATTATTTCTGATAGTTATATAAAAGTACGATACATTATCCAGACCTGGTAGTTTTAGGTTTTAATATATTTAAAACTTTCTTCAAGGAAGTATAAAATGGATAAGAAAAAGCTCTATACTGTAATTACCATACTGTCTGCCCTTATAGTAATTTTAGCAGTTGCAGCTTTCTTTCTTTTTGCCATGCCTTTAATAACAAACTTTTTTGAAAAGAAAGCTGCAGAAGAAAAAGAATCCGAAGAAGTAGCAGAAGAAGAAGAGGAGGAGGAAGAAAAAGAAACCACAGAAGAAGTAGATACAGATAAAGCCGAAGAGGAAACCGAAGAAGAAGAAACTAAAGAGGCAGAGGAGTAAGAAGAAGCTTCTACTGCTGAAGAAGAGGATAAAGCTACAGAGGAAGAAGTAGCAAAGGAGGAAGAAGAAAAGACAGCCCCCACCATTAGCATTGAAATATACGAAGGACCCACTTATTCGCCATCAGATAATATTTGCTTTTACAGGATAAAAGCAACCGTTACAGGAAATCCCCCACCTACAGTTGACTGGAGCAAGGATGACAGCGGCGGAGCCTGGGGCACTAAAAAAGCCCAGGTCAATATTGCAAGCCCCGATGAGACCTACAAGCTTACCGCCACTGCTACCAATACCGAAGGGA
>Ga0307439_1000134_pt1 | contig 53362 bp, 38 predicted proteins | sample SalMarWE160490MG_FD_202142 | JGI IMG/M metagenome (GOLD analysis project Ga0307439, IMG submission 202142) | Salt marsh sediment microbial communities from the Plum Island Ecosystem LTER, Massachusetts, United States - WE1604-90 | ecosystem: Environmental > Aquatic > Marine > Intertidal zone >... | reverse complement strand
GACGACCAGCACATATCGCCATAGAATCTTCATGTGTCACCTCCCACGAATTCGGCTTGGATGGCCCCATCCTACTCGCAGTGCGTGGCATCGCCAGCAGAACGACACCACTACCAGCAGCGGTCAGAAGGATGACCCCGATAGCCAGCCGCTTCATGACAAGGCCCTTCTTCTTGGTCACCGCACTGCTGCACTAGAAACCCTAGCCGCGACATGCCCTTCTCGCAGCAGTCTCTCGACCCAAAGACGAAACTCCTAGCCAATGGGCAACACGCGTAATTGTCCAGGTGCATGCAGGTCTCGTGAAGGTTGCGTGAATCCGTCGCTGCTGTAGCCACGGTCTTCGCCAATCCTGCCGCTCTCCAGGTACGCCGGGAAGGAGGGGCGGGAGTTGGCAAGGGACGAAGACATCGCCAGGCCTTCGCGGGGCTCAAGGCCGAGGCCGCTGTCCTCCAGCCCCTTGCCCTGGAGCCGACGGCGGCCAGCGAGGGCCTGGTACTCACCGCCAGTCGCACCCTCTACACCAGCTGGGAGAGCGCCACCGTCCACTCGCCCGAGGCCGATAAGCTGCATCGGGAGGAGTTCGTCGAGATGAACGCCGCCGACGCTGCTGCCCTGGGAGTCGAAGACGACCAGGAGGTCGTCCTGGCCAACGATTCTGGCGAGCTGACCATCCGCGTCAAGATCAGCGGCAGCGTCCTGCCGGGAAGCGTTTTCGTCCCCCTGTACTACGACGGTGGTGCGGTTACTGCCCTGTTCGGGCACGAGGACGGCGCCCTGGCCCGCGTGAGGATTGCCGTCAGGGCTAGGGCGTAGGACTCTCTCCTCTGACAGCGCATCCGAACCGCCGCACATGCGATAGCTCCGCCCCCACAGCGCGCGGTACGCTAGTCCCCTATCTTGTCCACTGTCGACGCGCCGGACGTGCTCACGTCGCCCAGGCTGGGGTCGCCCAGGTAGCGTAGCCTTGAGGCGCCGCTTACGTCCACGGGCTCGATTCGCCCCAGCACGCGCACCGTCGCTTCGCTGGCCCCGCTGAGTGTGACCTCAGCCGTATTGACCGTGAAGTCGGCCAGGTCCAAGGAGCTTGCGCCGGACCCCTCGATGGTCGCTTCTGTAGCGGAGCCCTCCAAGACAACCCTGCTGGCGCCCGACGCGTTGATGTCGGTCTGACCTGCCTCTAGGTCGCCCTCCAGCGTGCTTGCGCCTGATAGGTCGATGTCGATCTGTCCCGACGATCGGAAGCCGGAGACGCTTGCCCTGGAAGCGCCGCTCAGCTCCAGACCATCCAGATCGGGCATCGTGATGCTTGCCTCCAGAGTCACGTCTCCCCTGAGGCTCACGCCCCGCTCGAGGCCTATTTTCAGGGTATCGCCCTCCTTGGACACGTCGAGCAAGTCCAAAATGTTGTCATCAACCCGTATGGTGACGCCGAAGGTGTCCGACTGGATGATCTCGACCACAAACGCGTTCGCCGCTTCAACGGCGCTGAAGTCCGCGAACGGCATATCCTCGGTGATCACGTTTCCGGAGCCCCGCACCCCCTCGTCTTGCACCGTCACCCCGTCGTCGTCGCCGCAGCCAGCAAACAGAGCGGTTAGGCCTGCCAGTACCAGGGCAAAAATGCTCAGGCGCTTCATGGCTCACCCCCCATGAACTGACGACGTTGGGCCCTATCCTACCCGCAGACGCGAGGTGTTGGCAAGGGAGGAAGCTGCGGCCTCAGCCCAATAGGGAGTCCAGAACCGCCTGCCAGGAGGAGAAGTCGGGGAAGACGAGCCCGGCGCCAGCGGCCGTCAACTGGTCGGCGCTGAAGAAACCGGTGGCTACGGCTATCGAACGTGCCCCGTTGGCCTGGGCGGCGGCGATGTCCAGGGGCGTATCGCCAATAATATAGACCTCGCGGGGACCGTGCCCGCCGCTGGCCTCGGCCAGCCGTTCGATGGCTATTGCCACAAGCTCCGCCCGATCCTCGGAGTCATCGGCGTAGCCGCCTGCCAAGAAGAAATCGTAGAGGCCGCCATGCTCCAGCTTCAGGCGGGCGGCCTCGCGGAAGTTGCCCGTGGCCAGTCCCAGAAACGCTCCCGGAGCCGCCTGGAGGCCCGCCAGCACCTCGGGCACGCCGGGAAGCACATGCGCCTGGACTTCGGCAAGTGTGCTGGGCAGCATGCTGAAATAGGCCTCCTGAAAGCGCGCAAGAAGAGCGGGAAACTCGCCATCGAGACTGTGGACGCCGACGGCATCGCGGAAGATGGCCGTATCGGTGCGGCCGGCGAAATCGATGCCAGCGAAGCCCTGGTCGATGCCGAAGAGCTGGGCAAAGGCCACAGTCATCGCCCGACCGCCAGCACCGCGGCTGTCCACCAGGGTCTTATCAACGTCGAAGAGGAAAAACTTGGCCAATGTTGCAGCGCCCGCAGCTCGCTAGGAAGGCTCGGGCTCCTGCTCCCAAATGACGCCCACCACTCGTCTGCCCATGTGGACCAGCAAGGCGGGCCCTATCCTGGTCTCCAGGATTTGCTCCCTGTTGAGGCCCAGCCTTTGACATAGCTTGTGTACAAGCACCTCTTTGAGTTCAGGGGCTATCCCCTCCACCACCGAGACTATGCCCGACTTGTAGGTCCGCTGCACCTCGTCAACCATGCGATCCACGGCTCTCTCCATACGCCCCCGCACCCTGCTGTAGAGAGCCATAGCCCCATCCCTGGTGGTGATGATCGGTTTGATCTGCAGGGCGCTGCCGAGCATATGCTGGAAGGGGCGAACCCGGCCACTCTTCAGCAGGTACTTGGTCGTCTCCAAGGCCGCCAGCAGGCGCAAACGCCCTCTCATCTCCTCCACCAAGCGCTTCGCCTCCTGGAGGGGACGGCCGAGGTCGCGCACACGGGCCGCCTCCAGGACAAGCATGCCCTCCCCCATCGAGCCACTGAGGGAGTCCACCACCTCGATCTCTGAATCAGGGTATTCCTCCTCGACCATATCCGCCGCTTGGACAGCGGAATCGTAGGTTTTGCTCAACTGGCGGGAGAGGGTGACAGTGAGAATCCGCGACAGGCCTTGCTTCACATGAGACATGAATGCGTCGGCGAAGCGAGAAGGAGCGGGTGCCGCCGTGGTGGGATATCCCTTGCCCTTCTCGTACTGATCCAATAGCGCGGCGAAATCCTCCAGGGTCATCACACCGTCGTCGAGGCTGCTGTCCGTGCCGAAGTTGATGGTGAAGGGCACCACCGTAAGACGCAGCTTCTGTGTGATGTCCGGCGGCAGGTCGTGGGTACTATCGCAGACGATGGCAAAGGGATCCACGCCTCTCGCTCCCTCCTTCATGCATTGTAACAACCAGCGGCCCCACCCCGCTAGCCCCCAGGGCCCGCTGATTGACAGAGCGGCCCGCGACTAGAGTATCATGCGTGGCAAGAGGTGACTGTGGCAGAGACAAAAGCGGCCAAGGTCTACGTCACACGGGAGCTTCCCAGCGCCGCCCTCGATCCATTGCGAGAAGTGGCGGGCGTAAGGGTCTGGCCCGGCGAGTTGCCGCCGCCACCAGAGGTCCTGTTGGCGGAGGCGGCAGATGTCGACGCTCTCCTCGCCCTCCTCACCGACCGCATCGATGCGGCGATCATGTCGGCAGCACCGCGACTGCGGGTCATCAGCAACATGGCCGTGGGCTACGACAATATCGACATCGAGGAGGCCAGCCGGCGGGGGATCCTGGTGACCAACACGCCCGGCATCCTGACCGAGACCACGGCCGACTTCGCCTTCGCCCTCCTTCTGGCTGCCGCCCGCCGGGTGGTGGAGGCCGACCGTTACACTCGCCAGGGTCGCTGGAAGACCTGGGGACCGCAGCTCCTCCTGGGGCACGACGTGCACGACGCCACCCTAGGGGTGGTGGGCCTGGGTGGAGTCGGTCTGGAGGTGGCCAAGAGGGGAAGCGGTTTCGGCATGCGTGTCCTTTACTGCGATAGTACCCGCAGGTTCAAAGAGGAGCGCCGCTACGGCCTGGCTTATGTGGAACTGGACCAGCTTCTGGCAGAGTCCGACTTCATTAGCCTGCACGTGCCCCTCACCCCTGAGACTTACCACTTTGTCGGCGAGCGAGAGCTGTCGCTTATGAAGCCCACAGCCGTCCTCATCAACACCGCCCGAGGGGCAGTAGTGGATCAACGAGCCCTGTGGCGCTTCCTTGAGAAGCGACGTATCGCCGCCGCCGCCATCGACGTCAGCGAAGAGGAACCCATCGCCCCCGACGATCCTCTCCTGGGGCTGGACAACATCATCATCACGCCCCACATTGCCAGCGCCAGCGTCGCCACCCGTCTGGCCATGGCCAAGATGGCCGTGGAGAATCTGCTCACGGCCCTGCGAGGTCAGGTACCGCCCCAATGCGTCAACCGAGAGGCCATCCGCCGCTGGCGCCGAGCCCTGCCCAGGTGAAGCATGAAATAGCTGGTTCATGATTGGAGGGCTCTGGGCTCCTGGGTTCACACACAACCCCAGCCTGAAGGCTGAGGCATGGGGAGGCGAATCTGATGCCCCCGCCTTCAGGCGGGGGTCGGGAATCAAGCCACCAACGGCGAACCGGCCTCAGCATTAACGGCAGCTTGACAGGGCCTAGGGGTAGTGGTATCGTTTTGCCACTCCTGAGGCCTCTGCTCGCGGGGGCTACCTCTTCTGCGGCGAGGCCCTCTTTAGTTGGAGCAGAGGCGAGGCGATATGGGCCGTTCTGCTCGCGCTGCCGGTAATCTGTGGCTGGCCAGAACCCTGTGGGATCTGGGGGCCATCCAGTTCGGCGACTTCACTCTAGGAAGGACGACCCTCCACTCCCCCATCTACGTCAACGTGCGCCTGCTGATCAGCAAGCCCAGAGCCCTGAGGCGAGCGGCTCGCCTGATGTACGAGGAGGTGCGTACTCTCCAGAGGATGCTCCACCCCCGCGGCGCTCCCTTCGATCGAGTGGCGGGTATCCCCTTCGGTGGGTTGCACCTGGCCACCGTCTTCTCCCTCATCGCCAACGCGCCCATGGTCTACATCCACCCCTCCAAGGACCGCGATACCACCACCCCTTTCCTGGAGGGCGCGTACGAACGGGGCGACACGGTCCTCCTCATCGATGACCTCGTGACCGGCGGTGGCAACATCATCGAGACGGCCGCCTTCCTGGGGATGGCTGGCCTCAAGGTGAAGGACGTAGTGGTGCTGCTGGATCGCCACGAGGGAGCCAAGGACCGCCTGAAGGCCCACGGCTACAACCTCATATCCATCCTCGGCCTGGAGCCGATGCTCAACTACCTGATGGCCAGCGGCAAGATCGAGGAAGCCTGGTACCGCAAGAGCGTCGACTATATTCTCTCCCGTCGCGCCGATTGATTGACAGCCATCGAATCATTGTAGCAACAGGGGGGTGTTTGTCTTCCAAGGGATCGCAGAATTCAAGGAACGGGTCTAGCTTTGACCTAGCCCACCTGAAGTGCTAGACTTCCCGCGATGTAGGCCTGCTTACCGGCAGGAGGGAAGGAGCCGAACATATGCGAATCTTAGCCCTTGCCATGGCCACTATCTTGGCAGTCGTTTGCCTGGCAGCCTGTGGGGGAGATGGAGAAGAAGAGGGTGCACCAGCGGCTGCGGCAACTGCCACCGTCACCGAGGCAGAAACACCCGCCGCCGGAGCGGAGACACCCGCCGTTACGTCCACACCCTCCGAGGCAGGCTTGGCCCCCGGTTCCCTTGCCGGCCTGAACAGCTACCGCTACACCATGAAGATGGAGCTGGAGGGATTGGAGAGCTCTCTTGCCGAAGAAATGGCCGCCATACCGGGTCAAGATCCTACCGCTATGGCCGAGAGCCTGGAGATGGAGATCAGCGGGGCGTTCGTGGCGCCGGATAAGGCCGAGAGCCGTATACAGATTAGTGGCGTCGACGAGGAAGTGGCGCTAACCGTCATAGGCAACCAGCAATGGGTGGAACTGGGCGACATGGCCATCGGCCCCATGGAGACCGAGGGTGACGTCTCGGAGCTGGACTTTGCTCTCATGATGTGGGGGGAGTTCTCGGAGGAGGCCGGCGGGCTGTCCTGCGCCAGCGAGAAGAAGGAGAAGGTGAACGACGTTCCCACCAACTACTGCGGGATCGACCAGGCTACCTTCGAGCAGCTCTCCTCTCTGTTTGGCGGCACGGAGGAGATGGGCGACATAGACGAGATGAGTCTCGATATGTGGCTGGCGGAAGACGGAGGCTGGCCCGTGCGGCTGCGGGTTCACGTGGCAGGGACCGATGAGTCTGGCCAGGAGTTCGACGCCAAACTGGAGATGGACATTACCGACGTCAACGAGAAGATCGAGATCAAGCCCCCCAGCTAGCCGCTGCGAACGCTCAGAGGAGACGGCGGACCGGCTTGCGGCCGGGACGGGGATCGTAGTTGGCTTTGAACATCTCCAGCTTATCTCGCTCGATAAGGTACTTGCCAGCGAATAGAAAGGCAGGAACCTTCTTCTGCTTGATCAGCCGCCGCAGACTCTGGGGGTGAATGCCCAGGATTCGCGCTGCTTCCACTAGATCCAGGTAGTTATCGAACGGGGTGCCGACCATTCCCTCCCCCTAGTCCACTAACACGCTAACACGCATGAATGATTTTACCACATCTGTCAAGCCTAGTCGCCTATGTGAATCACCATCTTGATGTCGCCGTGGCCGGCAATAGCTGGCGTCTGTCGTTACCAAAACGATAGCTGGTATGTTATCCTGGCCGTAGCATCCCTATCCGGCGTAGACAGGCGGAGGAGGGAGAGGAAGATGTACGACCCCACGAAGCTGAAAGCACTGTCACAGCGGCGGGCGACCTGGGAGAAACGAATCGAGGACGGCGACCAGGAACGCCAAGAGCGGTTCACCACCACCTCCGGTCGGCCTATCCAGCGGCTGTACGACCCCAGCGACATCGCTGCAATCGACTATGAACGAGATGTCGGTTGGCCAGGGGAATACCCCTTCACCCGCGGCGTCCACCCGACTGGCTACCGCGGCCGCCTGTGGACGATGCGCATGTTCGCCGGCTTCGGCAGCGTCGAGGAGACCAATGCTCGCCTCAAGTACTTGCTGGAGCACGGCCAGACGGGCCTTTCCATAGCCTTCGACCTACCCACCCTATACGGATACGACGCCGACACCCCCGAGGCTGCCGGCGAGTTCGGCAAGTGCGGCGTTTGTGTATCCTCTCTGGCCGACATGGAGATCATGCTCGCTGGCCTGCCCCTGGACGAGATAACCACCTCCATGACCATAAATTCGCCGGCCGCCGTCATCTGGGCCATGTACATCGCCGCCGCCGAAAAGCAGGGTACGCCGCGGCAACGATTGGGAGGAACCATCCAGAACGATATCCTCAAGGAATTCATCGCCCAGAAGGAGTTCATCTTCCCGCCCGGGCCCTCCATGCGCCTGGTGACGGACACTATCGAGTTCGGCACCCGTGAGCTGCCCCTCTGGAACACCATTAGCATCTCCGGCTATCACATCCGCGAGGCTGGCTCCACCGCCGTCCAGGAGCTAGCCTTTACCCTGGCCGACGGCATGGAGTACACGCGCTGGGCGCTGGAACGGGGCCTGGACATCGACGAGTTCGCCCCCAGGCTCTCCTTGTTCTTCAACTGCCACAACGACTTCTTCGAGGAGGTGGCCAAGTTCCGCGCCGCCCGCCGCATCTGGGCCCGCGAGATGAAGGAGCGCTTCGGCGCCCGCAACCCCCGCTCCTGGTGGATGCGCTTCCACACCCAGACGGCCGGCTGCTCCCTCACTGCCCAGCAGCCGGAACTGAACCTGGTACGCACCGCCATCCAGGCCCTGGCAGCCGTGATGGGGGGCACCCAGTCGCTGCACACCAACTCCTGGGACGAGGCCCTGGCCCTGCCCAGCGAGAAGGCAGCCCGCCTGGCCCTGCGTACCCAACAGGTCATTGCCCACGAGTCGGGAGCAGCCAACACGGTCGACCCTCTGGGGGGCAGCTTTTTCGTGGAGAACCTCACCAATCAGATGGAGGAGGAGTGCTACCAATACTTCCGCCAGATCGAGGACCTGGGCGGCGTCATCCCCGCCATCGAGGCCGGCTTCTTCCAGCGGGAGATCGCCGAAGCCTCCTACCGCTACCAGCGGGAGATCGAGACCAAGGAGCGGATCAGCGTGGGTGTCAACGAGTACGTTATGGATGAGCCCACCGAGATCCCCATCCTGAAGATGGACCCCGAGGGCGAGCAGCGCGAGCGCCAGCGCCTGGCCCGCCTGCGGCGGGAGCGGGACAGCGAGCTGGCCAGCCAGCGCCTGAACGCACTGCGAGAGGCCTGCCAGGGCTCCGAGAATCTGATGCCCCGCATCCTCGATGCTGTCAATGCCTACTGCACCCTGGGCGAGATCTGCGGTGTCATGCGCGAGGTCTTCGGGGAATACCGGGAGGGACCGGTGATCTAGCCTCCACCGGTTGTATTCACGCCGAAGGAAGGGCTAGCACAACAAGCTTTCGCACGCTGCCCTCATGAGTCGAGACACTGGTGCAATAAATCTGAGCCCACCCAACTATGAGTTCCCCCGCCTGCCTCTTGCCGGCTTTGGCCTAGACCTCCTCCTGGGACGGCGACGCTCCTTCCTGAAGGACAGCCAGAGAGTGATGGCGGCCAACCCTTACCATCGGCAGGTACATGGGCTGGAGCACGTACCCTCGGAGGGCCCCTTCGTTCTGGTGACCAATCACTATGCCCGCCGCGGCCTGCGGACTTACCACTGCGCCATGTTCATCACGACTGTGATCGCCGAGCGACGACCCCTTTCCCCCACCATCCGCTGGATAATTACCAGCGAGTGGTATGGATACCGTATCGGCCCTATTCTTATCCCGGTCTGGCTCATCCGCTGGGTATTCAGACGGGTCGGCAAGGTGTACGGACTGCTGGTTATGCCCCGCCAGGCTTCTCGGGCCGTGGGACGGGCTGCTGTTCTGCGACGCATCGCCAGGATCGCGCAGAGAGAATCGATCGGCGTCACGCCCGAGGCGGGCGGTTCGGGCATCCTCAGAGAGCCCCTGGAGGGCAGCGGGCTGTTCCTGCAGGCCCTGAGCGAACGGGGCCTGCCGCTGGTGCCGACGGGCGTGTGGGAAGGAGATGGCACGTTGATGGTCAGGTTCGGCGACCCCCTCGCCCTATCCGTGGCCAAAGAGGGCTCGCGCCAGGAACAGGACCGCCGGGCTCGCGAGCAGGTGATGGTTGCCGTGGGCCGCCTCCTGCCGCCGGCCTACTGGGGCCACTACAAGGACGCCATCCAGCGCTCCCTTAGCGAGGGCTGACCTTTCCCTAGCGCTCGGTTGATCCTATCTTCAGCCTTCCCTATCATAGGCACCGCTTGCATCTCGCAGAAATCAAGGAAGGCATGAACTCCCATGAGCACCACCGAAATCATCGATAGGGCCAAGAGCGAGGGACGCACCATACTCACCGAGGTGGAATCGAAGCAGATCCTGGAAGGGGCAGGCATCCCCATCGCCAGTGCCCAGCTCGCGGCCAGCCGCGAGGAGGCCGTGGCCGTAGCCGGTCAGATAGGTCTGCCCGTCGTCCTGAAGATCGTCTCGCCCGACATCAGCCACAAGAGCGACGTGGGCGGCGTGAAGCTGAACCTGGGCTCGGAGGAGGAAGTGGCAGCGGCCTTCGACGAAATCGTTGCCGCGGCCCGCCGCGCCCAGCCGGAAGCCACCGTCCTGGGCGTATCGGTGCAGAAGATGGCCCGGCCCGGCGTCGAGGTGATCATGGGCATGACCAAGGACCCCCAGTTCGGGCCGGTGCTCATGTTTGGCCTGGGGGGTGTCTTCGTGGAGGTACTGAAGGATGTCGCCTTCCGCATCGTACCCCTGGAGCCGCGAGACGCTCGCCAGATGATCCGTGACATCCAGGGCTTCCCCGTGCTCGAGGGGTTCCGGGGGCAGGAGCCCGCCGACCTCGCCGCCCTGGAGGACATGCTGATGCGCCTCTCAGCCTTCGTGGAGGAGCACCCCGAGATCCAGGAGCTGGACCTGAACCCCATCTTCGCCTACAAGGACGGCGCCCTAGCAGTGGACGCCCGCATTGTGCTGTCCTGAGGCAGCGAATGTCCCACCACACCGACCCCTCCTCCTGCCAGACGAGCCTCATCGGCGACCACCAGGCTGTCCAGAGGGAGACGCCTGGTTGAAGGACCTGAACCAGAAGCTGGAGCGAGCGTTCAATCCCCGCACGGTGGCCGTGGTGGGCGATAAGCGGGCGATGGGCTACCTGTGGCTGAACGCCCTGAAAGACTTCGTGGGCAAGGTCTACTCCGTCCAGATCAACAAGGACGAGATCCCCGGCATCGAGGCGCTGGGCATCCCCAACTACATGAGCCTTCTGGACATCCCCGACGAGGTGGACTACGTGGTCTGCGCCGTCCGCCGGGCGGTCGCCCCTCGCGTCGTGGCCGACTGCATCCGTAAGGGGGCGACCGCTGTCACTCTGTTCACCTCCGGCTTCGCCGAGACGGAGGAGGAGGAGGGCGTTCGTCTTCAGCAGGAGCTGGGCGATATGGCTCGCAAGGCCGGCCTCCTCCTCATCGGGCCCAACTGCATGGGCATCTACAACCCCAGGTTGGGCCTCCGCCAGAGCTCGGAGCAGCCCTGGGGCGAAGAGGGCAACGTAGGCTTCATCTCCCAGAGCGGCACCCACTGCATCAACTTCAGCCACCTGGCCTTTGTCCACGGCATCAGGTGCAGCAAGGCGGTGAGCTACGGCAACGCCGAGGTGCTGGATGCCGCCGACTATCTGGACTACCTGACCGATGACCCCCAGACCGAGGTCATCGGCATGTACGTGGAGGGCCCCCGCGACGGTCGGCGCTTCTTCGCTGCGCTGCGGCGGGCCGCCCGCCTGAAGCCGGTCGTTGTGTGGAAGGGCGGCCAGACGGAGGCCGGCGCGCGCGCTATCTACTCCCATACCGCCGCCCTGGCCACGGAGGAAGCCCTCTGGAACGCCGCCATGCGCCAGGCAGGCGCTGTCAGCGTCGACAGCCTGGAGGAGATAGTCGACGTGGTGAAGGGCCTCCTCTACATCAAGCCTGGCACCGGCCGGCGAGTGGGGCTGGTGGCCATGACCGGCGGCCAGTCGGTAGTCATCGCCGATGCCTTCGGCCGGGCCAACCTGGAGGTGCCTCTCCTGACGGCCGCTTCCTACGAGAAGCTGGCGTCCTTCTTCAACATCATCGGCGGGAGCTACCGCAACCCCCTGGACGCCGGCGGCACCGTGGCCATGGGCTTCCTCATGGACAATCTGGAGCGCATGCTGGCCATCCTGGAGGAGGACGCCAACGTCGACGCCGTGGTCCTGGAGTCGGCGGCCACCTTCCTCAAGAGCCGCAGGCTTATGACCGCCACCCTGCTGGACAACCTGCTGGATTTCGTGTCGGACTACAGGGAGCGCTGCCAGAAGCCATTTCTCATGATCCTCCAGCCGGGGCACCTGGAGGGAGAGATGGTAGAGATACGCAGCAGGTTTCTGGAGCGAGGCATCGCCACCTTCACCGGCTTCCAGCAGGGGGCCAACGCCCTGAGCAAGGTGATAGGCTACCATCGCTTCCGGGCCGGGCTGGACTAGGTGTGTACTATGCCCGAGTCGGGCCGACACCGGGCCGCTTGAAGCGAGACCCTTCGCTGCGCTCAGGCTGACAGCGACGGCTACCGTCATTCTGAGCGAAGTGAAGAATCTCAGCGGCGATGTGGCCAGAATGACAGGAGCCTGCCCTGAGCGGAGCGAAGGAGCCTGCCCTGAGCGGAGCGAAGGAGCCTGCCCTGAGCGGAGCGAAGGAGCCTGCCCTGAGCGGAGCGAAGGAGCCTGCCCTGAGCGGAGCGAAGGGATGCGTTGCCACGTCCTGGAGACAGTACAAGCTGGAGCGAGCACGCTGCTGGTAAGAAGTCGCCGCTAGCTGCCTGCGATCACGCTCTATCTGGCCCTATCTTGCACGTTTTCACTCTATCCGAGCATAGCTTGCAATATCCCTGGCAATTGCTATACTAATTCACGCTTTCTTCACGTCCGCGTTCGTGTCCCGAAGGACGGATGGCAAGCCAATGCTTGGTCTTAGATCAGCGCGAAGCAGAGCCATCCTGACAGGCACCCTGGGCCTCCTCCTCTTGGCTGCCGTTGCCACGACAGCCGCAGTACATCGCGTCGCAGACACCACCCTCTGGCCGGTCATTGGTCTCAGTGCCCTCGCCTTCGCGGTGGTCAGTGCTACGGTAGGAGTGGGCATCGTGTCGACGACACGCCCCCTGGCCACGCTGCGGCCAAGCGCCAGGGCGATCGCCGCCGGCGACTCGGCGGCGCGGGCCAAGGTCTCCGGCCCGGAGGAAGTGGCCTCTCTCGCCCGCGACCTCAACGCCATGACCGATGCGCTGGCGGCCAAGACACAGGAATACATCGATACCACCAACCTGACGGGCGTCCTGATCCTGAGGGTGGACAAGGACAACAGGGTCAGCCTCGTCAACGACGCGATGTGCGAATTCCTCGGCAGGGCGAGACAGGAGATATTGGGTACGCCAATGCTGGACTACCTGCATCCTGAGGACGCACTATCGACCATTCGGGCGATCCGCAAGATGGTGCAGACCAAGGGTCTGGTAACGGGGATTGTGAGCCACCACGTCACGCCAATGGGGACGAAGGTGACGGAGTGGAGTGGCTATCCCATCTTCGATGAGGATGGCCGGTACGCTGGGGTGCACGGTACGGGGCGCGACATCAGCGAGCGCAAGCGGGCGGAGGAGGCGCTGCGGCGGCGGGAGTACGAACTTGCCGAGCGGATCAAGGAGTTGGACTGCCTCTACGGCATCTCCGGTCTTGTTGAGAAGCCCGGTACTTCGCTGGAGGAGATATTGCAGGGCACGGCTGAGCTCATCAGGGAGTCCTGGCAGTATCCCGAGGCCACCTGCGCACGAATCATCGTCGATGGTCAAGAGTTCAGGACGGCAAACTTCAAAGAGACGACTTGGAGGCAGGCCTCCAACATCAGGGTAGGCGGCCAGCGGGCTGGCAGCGTGGAGGTCTACTACCTGGACAAGAGACCCGAGAGCAATGAAGGGCCCTTCCTGAAGGAAGAGAGGGCCCTGATCAATGCTGTTGCCGAGCGATTGGGGCACATCACTGAGCGCAAGCGGGCGGAGCAGGCGCTGCGGCAGAGCAAGGAGCGGCTAAGGATACTATTTGAGTTTGCACCGGATGCTTATTATCTGCACGACTTGGAAGGCAACTTCGCCGACGGCAACAGGGCGGCGGAAGAGTTAACCGGCTATAAGAAGGAGGAACTGATAGGAAAGAGCTTGTTTGACTCGAATCTGTTTCCTCCAGAGCAACTGCCAAGAGCGGCTGCGACCGTGGCCAAGCTTGTACAAGGCCTCCCCACTGGGCCGGACGAGTTCACCCTGATCCGGAAAGACGGCAAGCACATTGCAGTGGAAACAAAGGGATTCCCGGTAAAGATCGGGAATCAGACCCTGGTACTGGGTATCGGCCGCGACATCAGCGAGCGCAAGCGGGCGGAGGAGGCGCTGCGGGAGAGCGAGGAGAAATACCGCAGGGTGGTACAGGACTCCATCGATGGGATAGTGATCGCCCAAGGGCTCGAAATGAAGTTCGTGAACCCAGCGCTACTGAAGATGTTCGGCTGCCAGAGCGATGAGGAGATGGTGAGTCACTCGTTCAGCGAGTTCATATCGCCGGAGTACCGAGAGCTGCTGGTGGAGAGGGGCTATGCCAGGGAAAAAGGGCAAGACGAGCCTGAGCAGTACGAGTACAAGGCACTGCGCAAGGACGGCAGCGAGTTCGATGCTGAGATCTCTGTCACCAGGATCACCTATCAGGGAAAGCCAGCGCGCCAGGGGATAGTCAGAGACGTCAGCGAGCGCAAGCGGGCGGAGGACGCGCTGCGAGAGAGCGAGGGACGCTACCGTCTGCTTGCCGAGAACGTGACAGACGTCATCTGGACCATGGATACGAACCTCCGCTTTACCTACATGAGTCCCTCCGTCACGCGGTTGCGAGGCTACACCGTTCAGGAAGCAATGGGCCAGACGCTGAAACAGATGTTGACTTCCGCCTCCCTCAAGATTGCCAAAAAGGCCATCATGGCTGAACAGGCGATAGAACAGATGGAGGAGAAGGACCTGACGCGGTCGCGGACAGTGGAGGTTGAACAAACCTGTAAGGACGGCTCCACAGTCTGGGTCGAGGCCAAATTTGCTATCCTGCGCGACCCAGATGGCCAGGCTATTGGCACTCTGGGCATTTCACGCGACATCAGCAAGCGCAAGCGGGCAGAGGAGGCGCTGCGGGAGAGCGAACAGCGGTTCCACACATTATCGGATGCGACCTTCGAAGGGATAGCCATTCACAAGAAGGGCAAGATTGTCGATGCAAACCAGAGATTTGGGGAGATTTTCGGATACGAACCATCTGAAGTCATTGGTATGCATCCGTGGGACTTCGCGGCCCCTGAATCCCGTGATCTGGTGCTACAGGCCACGGTTTCAGGATATGAAAAGCCTTTTGAACTGATCGGCCTCAGAAAAGACGGAACGACTCTTGTTGTCGAAGCCTGCGGCAAAGCCACCCGATACGGGGGGGAGACAGTCGCGGTGGCGGCAATACGAGACATCACCCAGCGCAAGCGGGCGGAGGAGGCGCTCCGAAAGACCAGGGAGGACATCGAGAGCAGAGTGGAGCGGCGGACGCGGGAAGTGAACGGCTACGGCCTCACCTTCCGCGAGCTCACTGTCCTCCATCTGGTGGCGGCCGGCAGAGCGGACAAGGAGATCGCGACCGTACTGGGCATCAGTCCCCTCACCGCTCACAAGCACCTCGCGAATATCCTCGACAAGATGGGCGCCGCCTCTCGCACGGAGGCGGGCGTGCGGGCACTCAGGGAAGGGCTGCTCGACTAGCAGGGACGGCAGCATCACATGTGGCCTGATACCCTCAAACACTAGCGCCTACGCAAAAATCGGTATGGACAAACCGCGCTCGGTCGACGTACAATAGCGTGAGTACGTCTACGCCATGGAGCAGGCACTAAGAGAGCCCGAAGGGGAGTCAGAACGTTGAGGAACGGCGGGAACTAGGAAGATGGCGCATAGCCGTCCCCCACGCACGATAGCGGAACTGGCGAGAGGCGATCACGCCTGTTGTCTCTACCAGACGGAAGAAGAGCGCCGGGCAGTGCTCACGCCCTTCTTGCGCCAAGGGCTGGAGCGGGGCGAGAAGGTGCTCTACATCGTGGATACTCACACCGCGGAGGACATCCTGAGCCACTTGCGGGACGACGGGCTGGATGTCGAACCCTACCTGGCCCACGGCCAACTGTCGATCGTGAGCCGCGACGAGACCTACGTGCAGGAAGGTTTCTTTGATCCGGATAGGATGATGGCCTTGCTGCGGGCGGAGACAGAGCAGGCACTGGTCGACGGCTACCAGGCCCTACGGGTGACCGGCGAGATGAGCTGGGCGCTGCGGCGGCTCCCCGGCTCCGAACGGCTGATCGAGTACGAGACGAGGGTGAACGAGGTCTTTCGCGGCGGCAGCTGCCTGGCAATTTGCCAGTACGACCGGCGGGCCTTCAGCGCGGCGTTGCTACTGGACGTGCTCTGCACCCACCCCATCGTGATTGTCGGCACTGAGGTCTACGATAACTTCTACTACCTGTCCCCGTCGAACCTCCTGGGTCATGAGCCCGCAGACGCGCGGTTGCGCAATTGGGTGGAGCAACTGGCCGAGCGCAAACGGGCGGAGGACGCGCTCCGAGGAGCCGAGGATGAGCTCGAAAGCCGAGTGGAGCACCGGGCGCAGGGAGCGAAGCGCTATAGGCTCACCCTCCGTGAAATGACCGTTCTCCGTCTGGTGGCAGCCGGCAAATCGGACAGAGATATTGCGACCGTACTGGGCATCAGTCTCCTCACGGCTCACAAGCATGTCGCGAATATCCGCAAGAAGATGGGCGCGGCCTCTCGCACGGAGGCCGGCGTGCGCGCCCTCAGGGAAGGACTGCTCGACTAGCAGGGCGCCAGCCACACCTGTGGCCTGATTCTGGAAGCGCGAGCCTGAGCAAGAATAGGCATGCCCAGGTGTTAAGAATAAGTATGGACAGGCGGCGCTCGGGGGAGCATAATTCATAATTGTCCCTGTGGAACGCGGGCAGCGCGGTTTAGTTATCGGACGTCTAGGAGCCGGCCAGGAAGGGAAGAGCCCATGCTAGGATTCCACCGCGATCCCGGCCGCCAGCGTCCTGACCCGGCTGAGCACGACAACCCGGGAGGTGCGGCCACACTGGCGGAGCAACGCTGTCGCCTGACCGTGGTGGACGCCCAAGGCTGCGAGCAGTGCGGCCAAGCCATCGTGAGCCAAGGCTGGCAGCCCCAGCTAGGGCAACTGGCGGAAGGCGACTTCTGCATCGTCATCCTCAGCGAGCCGCTGTCCGGCCGCCTGGGCCCCATCGCCGCAGGCGTAGCCGTTTGTGCGCCAAGCGAGGCGGTCCACCGCGGGCTTCGCCTGCGGGAGACAGCCACCGCTTATAAGATAAGGGAGAGCGAGAGGCAAGCGCCGGACAGTGAGGAAACGCTCACCCTCTCGCGGAGCGCGAGGACCGCCCTGGCGAGCGGCCAGCTTCTGGCGAGTCAACCCCTGGAAGTCAGCCCCGCGGACATCTTCGCACCCGGTGAGACAGCACCCCGCCTCGAACTCCTGGCCCAGGCCCTGCTGGCCCAGCGGGCGGCCCAACCCCACCTTCATGCCCTGGCCGTCGCTCTGGCCGCGCCCGCCGACGCTGCCCCCAACGCTGGATTGGCGGAGCTGCTGCCAGCCCTGGGCCAAGCCCTGGCGCAGGCCCGAGAGAAGGCGTCAGGCTTTGAAGACCTCCTGGCCGACATGCCCCGAATGGCCAGCGCCCTGGAGAGCCTTGCCTGCCTGAGCGAAGCGACGAGCACAGCAACCTTTGCCGAGACCGCTTGCCGCCTGTATTCGAGCGGCAGCGACCTGGCCGAAGACATCTACGTCTGCCGTGCCCTGGCCGAGAACCCGGATGACGCCAGCACGGCGGCGCGCATGCGGCGCTTCCTCATCGAGGCGGTGGTGCCAGAGAGCGAGCCCGAACTGGCCATCGATCGCACCCTCGCTTTGGAGGAACTTTGCTTCGCCACCCTGGTGGCCGAACCACACCGCTGGGCCGGTGTGCGAGCCGCCTTCGAGCGCTTCCGCCAGCGCTATCAATCCGCCTACCTCAAGCACCACCAGCGGTACTATGAGGGACTTCTGACCCTCCACGCCCAGCTCTTGGACACTGTCTCTCACGCTCAGGCCCTGCGCCGCCTTAATACCCTCAGAGAGCTGGGGCCGCCCCAGGGTGAGGACGCTCTGGCCGAGTACGAAGACACTCCTCAGCGGATCGGCCCCTGCACACTGTGCACGACTCTGGAGCGAGAGCTAAGGGATGGCGCCCGCTGCCCGGTCTGCGGCATCTCCCTGAACGACGAGCCGCTCTGGGAGGAGGTCCAGCGGGTGAAGCTTCGCCTGGAGAGGGCTCTCAACCAGCAGTTGCAGCGCCTATCCTCCAAGGCGGTAAGTCAGATCCTGGCCGCCAGCGGCGAAGCGCGGGTGGAGCAGTTTGTTCAGCTTGTGCAGGCCAGCCAGGCCCGCTCCCTGGCCGATGTCCTCGACGATGAGCTCCTGGGCTTCCTGCGTCGCCTTCTGGTAGAGGCGCGCGTGAAGTCTCTGCTGGCCCCCGTCTTCGCCAAGCTGCAGGAGCCAATCCCCGACCTGAGCGAGGAGGCGGTAGAGGACATGGCCGAGGAAGTGGCGCGCGTTATCCACAATGCTTTCACCACCAGCCAGCAGGCCCTCCCCAGGGAAGAGTGGCCCAAGCTGAGCGCCGGCACGAGCGACCCTTCGCCTGCATGATCGGCCCCTTCTCCGATGTTCGCCTGGTGGTAGGCCTGGGCAACCCGGGCCAGGCCTACGCTGCCCATCGCCACAACGTGGGCTTCTGGTGCGTTAAGCGACTGGCCCGCACCTGGAGCATTCCCTTCAAGAGCAGCCGCTGGGCCAGGGTGGGCGAGGGGCAGGTGGATGACCAGCCCCTGGTGCTGGCCAAGCCCCGAACCTTCGTGAACCGCAGCGGCGACGCGGCAGCCAACCTCCTGCAACGCTACAAGCTATCGCCGCAGGAGATGCTGGTCATCTGCGACGACCTTGAGCTGCCGGTGGGAAGGATCCGCCTGCGGCCGCGCGGCGGCGACGGCGGCCACAACGGCCTGCGCGACATCATCTACGCCATCGGCAGCGAGGACTTCCCCCGCCTGCGCATCGGCATCGGCCGACCGCGCACGGCCGAAGGAGAGCCCGTCACCCACCCTCTCGTCGTCGCCAGGTACGTCCTGGGCGAGCCGGAGCCCGAGGAGCAGGAGGCGCTGGAGGCGGCGGTGGAGCGGGCGGCGGAGGCGGTGGCCTGCCTCCTCCGCGAGGGGCTGGCGGTGGCCATGAACCGCTATAACTAATCGCGTTGCCTGCTTAGTGGCAGACTGCTACAATATCGCCGAGGGGCTGGTCGAAGTGGCCAGCCCCTAGAGGTGTTTAGCGATGAACCTCTCTGGCCTGCTGCCGCTGGTACGGTCGACCAGCGCCCTCGGCGACGCCCTGGCAGCCCTCGAGCAGGGCTCGCCGCAACGCCTGGTGCTGGGGGTGAGCGACGGGGCCAAGGCGGCGACAATCGCCGCCCTGACCCAGGGCCTATCGTGGCCCATCCTGGTGCTGACCGCACGGCCCGACCGGGCACGCGCCCTGGTCGAGGAGCTAGCCGTCTGGCTGGGCGAGCCGTCGCGGGTGCACCTCTTCCCGGAGCGCGACCCCCTGCCCTACGAGCGCCTGGCGCCCGACCCGGAGGCAGTGCGCGACCGCCTGCGGGTGCTGGCGCTCCTCTCAGCAGCCGGGGACGAGCCAGCGCCCATCGTTGTCGCCTCCGGCCAGGCGGTGGCCCAGCGCACGCTATCGCCCCGGGCTCAGAACGAAGCCGTAGTCACGGTCGGCGTGGGCTCGCCCCTGGAGCCGGAAGCCTTCCTGCGTCACCTGTCCGCCTCAGGCGGATATCGCTTCCTGCCGCTGGTGGACGAGGCGGGGCAGGCCAGCCGCCGCGGCGGCATCATCGACGTCTTTCCCCCTACCAGTGACATGCCCCTGCGCATCGAGCTGCTGGGCAATCGAGTGGAGAGCCTGCGCCTGTTCGACCCCACCAGCCAGCGGTCTGTCTCGCCCCTCGATGCGCTGGCCATCGGGCCGGCGCGGGAGGTGCTTCTGCCGCCGACAGGCCTGGAGGAGTTGCGAAAGCGCCTGGACTTCGCCCGCTGCCTGACGGGAGTGGCCGACCGCTTCCAAGAGGAGCTGTCGGCCCTGGCGGCGGCTGCCTCCTTCAGCGGCGACGCCTTTTACGTGCCCCTCCTGGCCCAGGGCACCCTGCTTGATTTCCTGCCGGGCCGAAGGTCGGCCGGCCTGCCGGCCGAGGCCATCGTCGTCTGCGACGAGCCGTCCGACCTGGCAGCCGCCCTGGACGAGCTGGAGGCTCAGGCCCAGGAGGTGCGAGCGGAGCTGGAGGAGAAAGGCGAGCTGCCGGCGGGCCTGCCGCTGCCCCATCTCACCTGGCGGGAGCTGGCACCTAACCTGGAGAACCGCTGGCGGCGCGTCGACCTGTCCCGCTGGGCCAGCGGCGAAGGCGCTGACTCCCTGCGTCCACCCTTCTTACCCGCCCCTGCCTACGGCGGCCGCCTGCGCACGGTCATCAGCGAGGCCCTAGCGGGCCTGCGCCAGGGCAAGAGCTTCGTCATCGTCTCCCAGCAGGCCCCTCGATTGTCTGACCTGCTCGGCGAAGAGGACGTGGTGGCGACGCCCAGCAGTGAGGTGGTGTCGCCCATCGAGCCGGGCGGGCTGGCCGTCATTCAGGGCTCGCTGCCCGGCGGCTGGCGGCTGGCCGCCGACTCCTACGACCTCACGCTCCTCACCGATACGGAGATCTTCGGCTTCACCAAGCAGCGGCGGGCACTCCCTCGACGGGGGATCGACCGCCAGGCCTTCCTGGCCGAGCTGGCAGCGGGCGACCACGTGGTGCACGTGGAGCACGGCATCGCCCGATTCGTCGGGCTGGTGCGCCTGACCTTCGACAGCCATGAGCGCGAATACCTGGAGCTACACTACGCGGAGGGCGACAGGCTGTTCGTGCCCACCGACCAGCTAGACCGAGTGAGCCGCTACGTGGGGCCAGGCGAGCATACCCCCAGCCTCACCCGCCTGGGCAGCCAGGAGTGGTCGCGCACCAAGGCACGAGTGCGTCGCGCCGTCGGCGACCTGGCCAGGGAGCTGCTGACCCTCTATGCCGCCCGTGAGGTGATTCCCGGCCAGGCCTTCCCGCCGGATACCCCCTGGCAGCTAGAGCTGGAGGCATCCTTCCCCTACGTGGAGACGCCCGACCAGATCCTGGCCATCCGCCAGGTGAAGGAGGATATGGAGATGCCGCGGCCCATGGATCGCCTGGTGTGCGGCGATGTGGGCTACGGCAAGACGGAGGTGGCCATTCGGGCCGCCTTCAAGGTGGTGCTGGACGGCATGCAGGTGGCGGTGCTGGTGCCCACCACCGTCCTGGCCCAGCAACACTTCCAGACCTTCAGCCAACGGCTGGCCGGCTTCCCCCTGCGGATCGAGATGCTGTCGCGCTTCCGCTCCGAGGCCGAGCAGCGCCAGGTCCTGGCCGACCTCGCCGCCGGTGCGGTGGACATCGTGATCGGCACCCACCGTCTCATTCAGAAGGACGTGCAGTTCGAGAACCTGGGGCTGGTGATCATCGACGAGGAGCAGCGATTCGGGGTGACCCACAAGGAGCGCCTGAAGCAGATGCGGCGCGAGGTGGATGTCCTCACCCTCTCGGCCACGCCCGTCCCTCGCACCCTGTACATGGCCCTGGGAGGCATCCGCGACATGTCCACCATGGAGACGCCGCCCGAGGAGCGCCTGCCGATCAAGACCTACGTCTCGGAGTTCGACGAGCGTCTCATCCGCGAGGCCATCCTGCGCGAGCTGGACCGCGGCGGCCAGGTCTACTTCGTCCACAACCGCGTGCAGAGCATCGACTACGTGGCCCGCCATCTGCGGGAGATCGTGCCCGAGGCGGAGATCGCCGTCGCCCACGGCCAGATGCCGGAGCACGAGCTGGAGCAGGTGATGCTGGACTTCGTGAGCGGGCGCATCGACGTGCTGGTCTGCACCACGATCATCGAATCGGGCCTGGACATCCCCAACGTCAACACCATCGTCATCCACCAGGCCGACAAGCTGGGGCTGGCCCAGCTCTACCAGCTTCGGGGCCGCGTGGGGCGGGGGGCAAGCCTGGCCTACGCCTACCTGATCTACGACCGCAAGGCTCGCCTGACGGAGGCCGCCCAGAAGCGCCTTCAGACCATCTTCGAGGCCACCGAACTGGGGGCCGGCTTCCAGATCGCCCTGCGCGACCTGGAGATCCGCGGCGCCGGCAACCTCCTGGGGCCGGAGCAGAGCGGCCCGATGGCGGCCGTCGGCTTCGAGCTGTACTGTCGGCTGCTGGCGGAGGCGGTCGAGCGCCTGCGGGCGATGATGCAGGGCGAGCCGCCGCCTCCGCCGCCCAGGGAAGGCCCGGAGGTGACCATCGACCTGCCCCTGTCGGCCCACCTGCCCGAGAGCTACGTGCCCGACCTCAACCTGCGCCTGGCCCTCTACCAGCGCATGGCCCAAATGGAGAGCCTGAGCCAGGTGGACGAGCTGGCCCAGGAGCTGACCGATCGCTTTCAGGAGCCGCCGCCGCTGGCCAGGAATCTGCTGTACGTCGTGCGTCTGCGGGTGCTGGCCCTCCAGGCGGGGGTGCAGTCGATGGCCACGGAGGACGGCGAGATCGTGGTGCGCCTGAAGGAGGGCCACCTGCTCCCGGCCGATGCCCTGCGCGACCGCCTGCCGGAGAGCGTGCGCCTCGGGCGGACCACCCTGCGCCTAGAGCGAGCCCGCCTGGGCCCGGCCTGGCCCCAGGCGCTCCAGCGGGTTATGGAGGAGCTGGCGGGGGCGGTGGCAGCGATCTGACGGCCCGCACTGCCCCTGGGACGCGCCAGCGCTGGCAGGGTTGACGCAAGGGGGCGCTCCGTGTATGAAGGTGGTGCCTGGCGTCGATCGACGAAGGCGGTGCGATGATGAGGGTCGCGATTATTGCTTTGATCTTGAGCATTGCTGCGCTAGGGCTCGCTAGCTTTGCCACGTTCGCCGCTCTTGACAGCGATGATCCAGCAGCACCCATCGCTGCTGAGTCAGGATGGTCAGAAGCGGAGTGCGAATGGGCAGAAGCAGAGGTGAACCCAGGAGGCTTGCTATGGAAAGACTGCAGGGTAGGGCCAGACCAGAACTGTGCCCCGTACAACGAGATGCTCCAAGCCATAGCTAACAACTGCCCCTGAAAAGGATGACGGGTGTAGCTATGAAAGTCGCGATTATTGCTCTAATACTCAGCGCCATCGCTGCGAGTCTTGGTGGCTTCGCTACGTTTAAGACGGTCAGCGATGAAAGCACAGCAGCAACTGCTCCTGTAGCAACAGAGTCCAGTTGGTCGCAAGAGGACTGCGACACATTGAAAGCGGCGCAAACAGACGCGAGAGATTCCTGTAGTCTCCCTAGCGGGCCGTTTGGCCCTGGCGACTGTTCCGACTTCATTTCGATCACTGAAGCCCTCAACGAACATTGCCCGTAAAGGAGGGCCGCCTTTGAACCCAATCTGGCGACGCGTGTTCATCGTGGGTGCTTTCGTCATAGGCATCGCCATTGTGAGCCTACTGGCCTTCAACACGTATGCCATTCTCACCGAGGAGGATGCGGAAACAGAGCCACGGGGCGCGCAAGTTACAGGGACGGCCACGCCCGACGTGCCTCGCTATACCGACGAGGAGGTAATCGCGAAGATTCGGGACTACCAGTTTGATGTCACATACGACGATGGAACGGCGGCACGCTGGACTGTAACGAATATGAGTGGGTCTGTGGTAAGCATCGAAGGCATGCGCTGCGTGCCGGTGGGACCGCTGGCGTTCGAGATGATGGGAGAGCTAGACATAGTATTCTGCGTTGAGGCGGAGGAGTCAGCCACCTACGAGGGCAATGGGCGCTGGACGGTGGTACTGACTTTCGGGACGACGACGAACGAGCCAGTCCAAAGCCGGTCTGATGCACGGTTCAGCTTCCGCGAGGACACAGGCGAAATAATCCCGCTGAACGTGGACGCGCAGAACCTAATGGGAAGAGGTCAGTAGGACGCGCAAGCAGAAGCCCCCAGGCCGTCAAGCCCACGGGCTGCGCCGCGGGCCGTTTGACGATACGGTGGCACCGCATTAGGATCAGCCTCGTGGACACGCTGATCCAGGCCGTACCCCGAGTGGAGCGGGCCAACCTTTTGGCCATCGCCCTGGGCGTGGGCATGGCCTTCTACCTGGCCATCGAGCCCACCCAGCCCTGGCTGCTCCTCCTGGTGGCCGGCCTGGCCGCCCTGGGCACCGACGGCGTCCTGCGCTCCCATCCGGCCAGCCCCTTCACCCGCCCGGACGACACCGTCGCCTTTCTCATCCTTCCCGCTCTCCTTACGCTGGGCGGCGGCCTCTTCCTGGAGGACGTGGTGGGCGGCTACTGGTCGATAGGGGCGGCCTTCGCCACCGTCCCCCTGTTCGCGGCCGTGCTCTACGGCCAGTACCTGTCGGTGGACACCCGCTCGCCCGCTTACACTACCGCCCGCCTGGTGGCCAACGTCGCCACCTATGTCGCCGCCTTCGCCTTCTTTGCCGTCGTCTACGAATTCGAGCTGGGCCTGCTGGCGGCGGCCTTCTGCGTGGGCCTGGTGAGCCTCCTCCTCTCGCTGGAGATGCTGCGCGAGGTGGAGCTGGGACTGCGGCCGACGCTGCTCTATTCGACGGCCATCGCCTTGCTCCTGGCCCAGGTGACCTGGTCCCTCCACTTCCTGCCCCTGGAGAGCTTCCTGGCCGCCGCTTTCCTTCTCCTCTGCCTCTACGTAGCGACGGGCGTCGTGCAGAACTACCTCCTCCGCCAGCTCGACCTGGCCACGGCCGGCGAGTTCGCTGCTGTGGCCGTCGTCGGCCTGGCCATCGTTGTCATCGCTCACGCCGCCGCCTGACGACCCGATGGTGGCCTACCTTGGCCTCGACCCTACGTCTGCGTCGCGGCGGCCCTCGGCCTTCGCCGTGCTGAACGACCAGGGAGGCCTGCACGACCTGGGCCTGGTGCGAGAGGACGACGATATCCTGGCCCTCGCTCGACGCTGGCGGCCGCGCTACCTGGCCATCGACGCTCCGCTCAGCCTGCCGGAGGGCATGTGCTGCCTGGACGAGAGCTGCACCTGTGCGCCCGCCTCGCCCGACGGCTTGAAGGCCGCCGAGCGCGCCCTGCTGAAGGAGGGCATAGGCCTCTTCCGGACGACCAAGCGGTCAATAATCAAGGCCATGGTCTATCGAGCCATAGGGTTGCGGCGGGCGCTGGAGGAGCAGCGATATGCTGTGATCGAGGTCTATCCCTACGCCTCCAAGGTCCGCCTGTTCGGGCGGCCCATCCCTAAGAAGACCACGAAGGCCGGCCGGCAGTGGCTTCGCCAGCGCCTGGAGGGCCTGGTGCCGGGCCTGCGCGAGCACGAGCGCCGCCTGGGCCACGACCTGCTCGACGCGATCGTAGCCGCCTACACGGCTTATCTGCACGGCCAGGGCCAGGCGGAGGCCGTGGGCGACCCCCAGGAGGGGGTGATCTATGTGCCCAAGGCCAGCGAGCAGCGCTGAGGAGTTACCTTGCGAAGCGTATACGCTTGTGCTAGCATGAGGTTTGGTCGGGGCGTGGCGCAGCCTGGTAGCGCACCTGAATGGGGTTCAGGAGGTCGCTGGTTCAAATCCAGTCGCCCCGACCAGATACGATTTTCGCCTCTCTTTCCCCCAGCCGGCCCTCAAAAACATACTAGTTAAGAGGTCTCTTCCCAAGCTCACACCCAGGTCACAGGGGCGTCACACGGCGGTCACGCCTATTGGACGCCCGGCGCCGGGAGGGAGCATCATGCGATGGGAAGAGATGCCGAAGGGACACACCAGCGCCGCCGAGCTCGTCAAGCAGTTCGAGACCCACTGCCGGCTGGAAGGGAAGCCCGAGACCACCTGCCGCTGGTACCGGGAGATCCTGAACCGCTTTCTGGGGTGGGCCGGCGACATCTGCCTGGACGAGTTCACCCTGGAGGGGGTTCGCGAGTACCTCGGCTTTCTCAAGAGCCGGCCCCGATATGCCGGACATCCTACGACGCCGTCCAACGGCGAGACCGTCTCGGCCTACACCTTCAGGCACCATGCCGTTGTCCTGCGCGTGTTCGCTCGCTGGCTCCGCGACGAAGGCTACACCAGGGAGCATCGGCTAGAGCGACTGAAGACGCCCAAGGTGCCCGAGACGGTGGTGGATATCCTCACTGCCGAGGAGATCCGGCGCGTGCTGGAGTCGGAGCCGCCCAACACTCCCCACGGCAGCCGCAATCACGCCATGCTGGTCCTGGCCCTGGATACCGGGATGCGCATGTCGGAGATCACGACTCTGGATAGACGCCACCTTGATCTGGACCGGGGCATTCTCAAGGCATTCGGCAAAGGCTCCAAGGAGCGGGTGGTGCCTTTCGGCTACACCACAACCAAGGCCCTGCACCGATACGTGCTTCACTTCCGGCCCAACCCAGCGCTTCCCCAATTCGACTACGTGTTCCTCCAGCAGAACGGGTGGCCCCTCACGAAGAGCGCCATGGAAATGGTGGGCAAACGAATCGGCCGGAAAACGGGCATCGAGCGCTTTCACTGGCACCTTTTGAGGCACACCTTCGCAGTAAACTACCTGGTGAACGGCGGGGATGCCTTCTCTCTCCAGCGCATCCTGGGGCACACCACACTGGAGATGGTACGGCGGTACATGCACCTGGCCGACGTCCACATCAGGCTGCAGCATCGGCGGTACTCGCCGATGGACGTGATGCAGGCGGCTATGCACCAACGGACATCCGCCCGCTAGGGTCTAGGGCTCAGGCGACGAGGGTCTAATACAGCGCCTTGGCGCGCCCGCGATTTTGCGGGGCGTTGAGCACGCGACGGCAGAGGTCGATGATCTGCTCTAGCGTTTCGCGGTAGTGCTCGGCCTCTTCCTGGGCCTCGCGCAACGGTCCTCCTGACAGGTCAGGATCGCGCCCCAGGAACTCCTCGACCTTCGCACGCGAGAACACGATTCGCCTGCCGAAACGAATCGGCGCCACCGGCAATTCGTTGGTGTGGATCATGTCGTAGATCTTGCTTCGGCCGACACCGAGTACGTGAGCGAGTTGGGCAACGGTCAATGTCGCTCTCTCTGGGTGGCGGTAATCGGCGCGTAGCCGATGGTTCGCCTCGTCGAGTTCCGACATACTCCACTCCTTTTCCTGCCGCTAGTCGTTCCACCTTGGCCGCCAAGCCCCTTCGCCGCCGGAGGCAGGCTCATACCTAATGTCAGCAAGTCCCAGATTCCTCTTGCAGGACTCCAGTGCAATGTCTGCTATTCCCCAGCCGGCACGTGTCCACCGACCAGGGTGCTCGTCCGTATATTGAGGTACCGACAGGTCGTTCCCCGTCAAGATGATGGGCAGCAACGGCTCAAGGGAGTATCTTGCCTGAACAGTCTCCGACCCCTCACAAAAGGCCCGCAAGTCAGCAATCTCTTCCGGAGATAAGGACTCTCGGAGCGTGGCGGCAAGCACATAGCAGTTGACGTTCTTCGTCCTTAGAAACTTCTGGACCTTTCGAAGATTTGCCAGATCATTGGAGTCAATAGACGCCTTAAGACTCTTCACCTCTCCCATGATGAACGCGGCGGACCCTCCATCATTCGTCGCTAGCGCAACATCGATTTCGCATGATATGTCAGAGCCATCGATCTGCAATCCGAGTACATGGGGAGCACTCCGCGACGACAGCGATCCGAACGAGGACAGAACGTTAATGGCAGCCATCACTGGAAGGGCTGCAGACAGACGTTCATCCGGGACGTTCGCGGCTAGCCGATAACGCCAGTCTGGTCTCTTAGCCGCTGCACCGAATGCAAACCCGAGTGGAAATGCCTCGGAGCACATCGGGCAACGGAGTTCAGTGGCGAGGTCGTCTGGGCCCAACGACGAAGTGGTCGCGCAATGGGGACATTTGACCGGCAGAACAGGGTGGAGGATTTTTCGGAACAGCAGGTAGTTGACAACCCGCGCGGGATAATCGGCGGGGCTTATAGCCAGCAAAGCGCTGGGCCAGTTGCCCTTGTTGTCCCTAGCCACCTGTACCAAGGCTTGGATGGGTAGGCCACGCTGTGTCCTAGCAGCCTTCCGTATGACCTCTCGTACCGCCGGCTGATTTGCCGCATCACTACCAGCGCCCCCTAGCAACTCGACTAGTTGAGTCGCAAACCGTCCGTCGTCGCTTTGGCTGCACTTCCACCCAGAATCGCGGAGGAGTCTCTCAAATATACTGAATGAGGGTACAAGGCCGATCGTAACGGAATCAGACGCGGCGGATACGCCGACGGCGAGCCCGTCATGGGTGGGATACTGGAACGATTCACCCACGTTCCGATATCCACGTAGCAGCGTCGACAAATCGCGGACATTTGGAATATTGGCCGTCCAACGTGGGCCGAGGTTCGCCCCAGATAGACCGGAGAGTTGGGCAGCAAGAACGCCTGACCTTCGTCCGCACCGACCAAGCGATGGCCAGAATAGAGGCAACGCAACGGAGAAGGCATGTTCGCCGGGGTCGACGGGCGAGGTAAATGTGCGTGAGAGGCTGGTGGCCAATGGATGATGCCCCGTCCAGCCTGTAGGTTGTTCGAGCATGCCGGCATGAGACCCAATGCCGTGCTTCTCAAACATGCTCGTTAATTCCCTAGGCGTGTCTGACTGGCCTTCGCCCAACCAGACGTCAACAAATGGGCCAAGCTTGATGCCAGAACCTGAGTGCCACGTGTGAATTCTGTTGTTCGCCAGCGCCTGTTGAAGCCAGGTGTCACCAGCAGCCTCAACTCTGCCCTCGAAGCCTTTCGGCCAGGGAAAGACGAGATTGCCTGTGGCACGCAGGTTCCAGAACTGCAGGAGGTCTCGGGGATTCTGTGGATCGAGTACGAGGACGCCACATGATGCTTCCAAGCCCCTGTACTCGATTTCTAGCGCCGTCAGATCAATAGGTGAAAGGGTGCCAGTGATGCCCGGTATCGGACCCGCAGGATCGATAGTGAGCTTCTCGGCACGTTGCGCAAAGGCTGCGTTGACCCCTTGGCTGTGTTCGGAGCCCCCGTATGCGCCGAACCAAACAGCGAAGAGGTCTCCAAGGAGGTCTTCGTCGGACCAGCAGGGAAGCACGAACCGTTCAACTGATGAATCGTCCAGTAACCACCCGGCATCGAGGAGACCAGTATCCAGCGTTCCGGTCGAGTATTCGAACGGTCCCCCAAAGCCGGACCAGTGGTAACCCTCGGAATTGCAGAGGCGCTGTGACAGAGTATCTTCGTCCATTGGCCATAGCGCATCTACTCCTAGGCGCCGGGCCAGCGAGAGTGATTCGTCGGCGTTGTCCGGCGAAAGAAACGCATAGTACATGCCACCCCATGTAGATGTTGCACTTTCTACGGCACGGCGCAGACTATCGATGGTGGGCTTGAACACCAGCCCCAGTCGGACAGGACGGAGGATAACGATGCCGCTGACTTGACCCGACTCTGCCATGGCTTATTCCCTTACCATATTGCGGTCTACTCCCTCATACTCTCAGAGGGAATGAGGTCACAACGCTCTCCCATCCTAGCCTGTTTTCAAGTGACGCAACGTAGCAACCTATTCTGTGGACACCCATCGCCATTCCACCGGGTTCCAAGTGGCGCCCGCCTGGCCCGACAACACAGGATCGAGAAACTCCTTGGCACCGATAGTGGCGTCTCCCAGGTCTGGCCAAGGAGCGTCGAGTTCAGCCGCCAGTCTGGAGAACGGGCGGCTCCAGGATCGGGGTGGGGTCGGAAGCTGTTCCGGCAGGGGGTGAGTATTTCTTGCCACAAAGGTTGAGGTCAGAACATCTCGCAGGGCCTCGATGGCGAAGTCGCACATCTGGCCTATCAGCAGGATGTCGATCAGGTCCCTCACCCTGCTGGCTTCGCGGCTGCCGTAGCGTCGAGTGAAGGCGTGGACCTTCTCCGCTAGCTGTTGGGTCAGTGGGTAGGCTGGTACCCTGGCCGGAGCGATTCCCGCAAACTCCAGCAGGGGCGGGCCCGTCAGGTACTCCACCTCGCCCGGCAGGGGATCCCCCGCCCCTACGTCCAGATGAAAGCTCTCGAAGACGCGACCATCCAATAGACAGCGGATAGGGAAACGGAGCCCGCCCTGGGGCGCTCCCGTTGCCGCTTCATCTGGCCGTCCGACCTCGAACTCAAACCAGTCATCCAGTCGGGCCGATGCCGCCGCCGCCAGGAGGTCGGGGGTCTCTCCGAGCGGCACCCGAACAGCGGCGTCCACATCCCTGGTCGTTCTGGCTCGGGCGCCGAGGCGCATCTCCAGGGCATATCCGCCCTTGAGGATCCAGAGCCCGGGGTCCGCCGCTACCATTCGAGCGAGCAAGCGGTCGAACGCCACCAGCTTTCGTAGCCGGCTTAAGGAGGTGTTCGACTCCAGGCTGAGGCGGCGAAGCCTTTCCTCAAGGGCTTGCCGGAAGGCTGTGGCGGTGGCGTACGTCACTTCGCTGTCACGGCCATGCTGAGGGCCTTCCCGATCACTTCCTTGGCGCGGCCGCCGCGTGACTGAGCAGCGGATAGCAGATCATTTCGTTGCACCAGGCCACGCTGGAGCGCCTCCCGGACAGCTTGAGCGACCTGGTCCTCGCTCACGCCCGCAGCGGCCACGTCCACAAGGGTCCGGATGGGTGTGGTCACCTGAACCCCGTCCCTGCGGGTCACCTCGCCCTCTCCAAGCCGATGTCTGTGGAGCTTCAGGCCTTTGAGTCGGCGCGACTTCGTTCTGGGAACTATGAGATGGATTTGCGCGGGCATGAGGTCCGAGAGGCCATAGACCGCGAGAGCTGTTTCATGGGAGACCGCGGCTTTGGGGCCAGCTCTGAGACAGGCCACGATTAGATCCTCGAAGGGCGAGGCTGGAAAACGCCTAAGACGATAGATGCCACGCGCTGCTCTGAGGAAGTTGCCCTGTTTGGCGTGGTAGCTTATCAGGTCGCTGCCAAAGCCCAGCTCACGGGCCTGGGAAGCGCTGAAGTAACCACTCTGGCCTTCGGCGAGTTCGTAGAGACGCTGGCTATCGGGCCCCATGTTTGTGCGACAAGCTTGTGTGCAGAATACTGAGTACATTTCAGCTTAATGCACACAATCGCTCTCTGCAAGCCGGCTCCAAATCTCACGACCTGACAACGGTCTTGAAATTCGGCTCCCATCCTCCCACTCAACCCTCCTCCCTCCATTTTCGTATCTGCAGGCCCACCCGCCGTCCCATCTTATGTCATCTAGCGCCCGGCCTGCTAACCAAGTTGGTTAGCAAAATGTTAGCAAAATGCTGAGGTCCTTAACATTTAGGCGGCAGGTTCGTGGAGGTGGGTGGGAGTCGAACCCACCCACCCCGATCCTATCGCATGCCAGCCGGTGACAGGGTTGGTCACCAATTTGGTGACCAATTGCTGAGAGCCTTAGCATTTTATTGCAGAGTCTCTGATAGAGCAACGCTCGGTTGAAGTCAGAGCTAGTTGCACGACAGCGGTCATGCGAACTTGGCGACCCCGAGGCGGCGCAGGGTCCCCAGCAACTAAGTGAGTAGGTGAGCCGACTTTGCGGGGTGAGGGCCGCCGTACGGGTAGCTGAGGCAGCCTAGAAGCAGCGGTGGATCGGCCACCGCAACGTGGCGCTAGTCCAGGCACCGCGTCGTGGGGTAGCATGATGGGACAAGGTGGCTGCCAGTCACCTTGGGCCGCCGAACCGGAATGCGCTGCCTGGGATGATCAAGCCCTAGCCCTCAAGAAAATACCATCCAGGTCGATAGTCGGTTACTGCGGCTCCCCTCGGGCCCCACACGAAGCCCCGTGGGGAGAGGAAAGAATGGAGCTCCTTGCCGCCAACAACCCAAAGACGGCCACCGTCAGGCCGCTCGTCGATCACTTCGAGTCCTCGGGAACGCAGTAGTGCCAGGAGCCCCTTCGCCTGCTCCCCTTCCCTATCCCGCGACGACATGACCCTTTGCTGAGGCGACTCCGCCTGCTGTTCGCCTGAAGACACCGCGTCCGACTCTGATGTTGGTCCCTGTAGACCGGCTTGTCGCTCCACAGTGGCGCCAGAAGTGGCTACCACCGTCCCCGCGGGCCCTTCGGCCGCCTCTTTGCTCTCTTCCTGCCGCCGGTCAACATGAAGCCCCTGGAGTTCCGCATCGCGGCGTCCGTCTTCCTTGGCGCCAAGCAGACGCCTCGCAATTGCCGCCATCCGGGCAAATCGGCTGCGGCGTTCTGGAACAGCGCCGACACTAGCTATGCGCTCGGCACTTGCGGGGGAAGCGCGGGAGTCATCCAGAACATCCTCTTCGAACTCTTGTAGGATCTTGTCCAGTTCGTCCTCAGGAATCTCCTCCTCAGCTTGTTCATCAGGCGTTCTCGGCACAAAAGAATCGCTTGACACGCGCCGCAACCTGGGATTGTAGTGTGTGGCGAAAGCCAGGCTTGAGGACTTGACAACCCGTCGGAGCTTGCCCATCTCCGCTGCGATAACCGCGAAAGGAACTGGCGTGCCTGTCGCCTCGTACTGCTTCTCAACTATCTCTGCAACGTCTTCAAACAATCCCTTACGAGGGCGGTCGTAGCCCCACTCTTCGAGGGCATACGTACCGCGCATGCCAATCCAGACCACCCCGTGTTCCTCGCGGCACAGGATAGCGTGGATATTCCGCTCAGGGGACGGGTCCTCGGAGAACAGGCTGTTGTAAACCTCGGCGACTTCTGAGTAGTGGGCTGGTTTCCCGATCTCACGTAGCGCCAGATATACCTTTTGGGCCTTCGTGACAGACTGGAGCTTGACGACACGTTGGACCCCATGGAGATCGTCCGCCAGATACCGTGCTATGGTCTTGGCAACGACTCCGACGTCACCATCAACAAGCTCAAGTCCAGCCTCTAAGCGAAGGCGGCGTGCTACCGAGTCCCGGTCAATCTCATCAGGAGACCAGCTGAGGGAATTCAGTATCGCTAGGTCATCTGGGCCAGCGCCCAACATCGCTAGCGAACCACCAGGAAGCTCAGTCGACGGGATGCCTGTGCACTTGGCAACGAATCTTTCAAGAGCTCCCTCGAGGCTATCCGTCCTGACTATCAGACTGCCGCGCTTACCCATGACGTGCCGTAGCAGGGCTCTGAGCAAAGGCCGCAAGAATGATTGCCTTTTCATCGGCGCGCTGTGCGGCTGGCCACTCACCTGCTGAGCAATCTTCTTCCAGAACTGGGCTTCTAGCTGACGGATGCGTTCGCGTGTCAAGCGCTGCGTCGCGAACGACATGCTCAACGCGGCGGCAGTCTCTTCGAGAGTCAGTCTCCTAGTGTCGAGCAATCCCTCCCTCGCCTGCACGACATACGCGACCCTCTCGTCGAACGGAGAGAGAATCTGTTCGGCCAAGCTACGCAGATCGGCCTCCGACAGAGGTCGCGCTTCCCGGAGATCCAGAGAGGTCTCCAGCAGGTCGGCGGCAATCTTCAGGCAGAGTGCGGGCATAGACGACAGCAGACGTGCTATGGGAAAGACGTATCCGCCAAACGCGCGAGATCGCTCGCAGAAGCCGACACGTTCTCCAAACTCAGCGACCTCTGACGGTGGATCATCCCATCGGCCGGCGGCACGAAGGGAGTTCATAGCCATTACCAGTTGGCGTTCGCCGAGCCTTGATTGCCGCGCCTGAGCGAGTCTCAAGTTCAAGGAGCTGAACCAGCGGAAGAGAGCGCTCTCCGCTATGAAGTAGTGACCGTTACACTCTCCTCGACCTAACGGGACAAACCTGCGGTCACTCTCGAGAGCGCGTTCAAGCATCTCACGGTCGATCTCGGAGTCCGCGAAATCCAGTAGTTCTTGGACGGTGAAAGCCCGGGGCCACGAGGCAAATGTGTCCAGTTCGCTGGCAACCTCCTCAGTATCCATGGCTCCCTACCGTGGCGGCAGCCCATTTCGCAGTCTTTCGGCGGCCTTACGCGTTCCCTTCTCGCAGCGACCCCAGTTCAACGACTGAGGGATCAATGCCTCGTCGGGAAGATACCGCCGAAAGATGATGACCTTCTCGAGCCACTTCCGTTTTGCACCGAGATCCCGCACGAGATGGTCATAGAGGCGGTCGATTTGAAGGGACAACTTCTCTAACTCTCTTTTCAGCTCGAATATGGCGTCTCCCAGGTTCCAGATCTTCCGCGCGGGTACGAGCTGGCGGTCGGCTCTGCTCGCTTGGATCTCCTCCACCAAGGACTTCATTCTCGTTGTGGAACGCTGATAGACCTCGGCTGCTTTGCGTAGCACCGCCTCAGGGTCCCTGTCACTAGAAAAGAGACCTTCTATCGACAGCAAGGCCACAAATTGCCCGTCTCTGGGCTCGAAGGCGACGAAGGTCAGCTTGTCCGAAGTCATTTCTTCCCCCATGCTGCCATCATCCTGTCTATGAACATCAGGTCCGCAGGTTCGTCACCGCTGGCCCTAAACCTTTGGATTGCGCTGCCTATGGCAAAGAGATCGTGGAGTGTTCTTGATCTGCCGTCGGAACGGGCTTTCGGCCGGGAAGGATGCCCACTATTGATGACCACGTTGCTACCCTCAACCCAAGCAAGGTCGACCTGATCAGGCCGTTCGGCAAAGGCGATCTTGGGGCCCCGCCGAGCCGTCCGGCTGATCGGCTTAGCTGGCTTCGTTCCGCTGTCTCGATCCTCAACAAGAGCTTCGCCTGGCTCACCCCCTACGTCCACTGGCCCTGGGCCTTGTCCTGCGCTGCCCTCGCCCACAGGGAACGTGACCTCGATGCCCTCGTGAATGCTGGCAGAGATCGCCCCAGTATTGCTTTCCTCAAGGACGGTCTTTCTAATGCGGAATCCGAAGAAGTCAGAGAGCTCTGGGATGTCCTGCAGAATCTTCTTCAGTTCCCTTTCCAATTTTGCTGCCTCGTCCGTCCCGGCGATCTCCGCTGGCTGAATTCCAAGTTCACCCAACCAAGCCTTGAACTCTTCTCTGATCGGGCCGTACAGCCGCTCGAATTCCCGAGGCTTCGATTTCCGCATGAAGTCCGTCTTCGCAGTGGTCAAGAAGTTCACGAAAGCTGGAACCTCCACAAGTCCAATCATGCGCGGTCCAAGAGTGCCGGGAAACTGGTTGAACAGGTCTGGCTTTATGACCTTCCCCCGTGTGCAGAGCAGCAAACCGCAATAGTCAGGGCCTAGAGGGTACTCAGATGGAGCCAAGCCCATCACGCCATAACCGATTCTCTTGCCCGCCTTTGCCGGGAAGAACTGCCGGACCTCGCTGAGACCCAATTCGGTAGCTACATCACTGGGTCTCAGAGGTGCGCCGTTCGCGACAAATCTGAGGTTCTCTGAATAGATACCCATGCGTTCGTAGAGATCGAGGAACCCTGTGTCGGTGAGGGGAAGATAGTGACGGCGCAGTAGCTCGACTAGGTCCTCCCTTCCGCCATAGGGGATTACCGCGTTAGGCTTGAATGTAACCGCCACTCGGGTGCCCGTCCCCTGCAGATGCTTAGGCCGAATGTCCTCCCATATGAGTTTCTTGGCGGATTGAAGATACCAGTCAGAGCCACCAGAGAACGATTCGCTGCGAGTCTCAGTCACAACCCTGTTGGCGATGTTGAAGCTGACCTTCGCGCCGACACCTGCAAAGCCTATGCCCGTACCCCGCGTCTTCAAACCCGCTGCGAAGTCATGATACTGTTCAAACTCCGAAGCATCCATGCCCTTGCCGTCATCCGTAACGACAAGGACTCGGTCTCGAGGATCAAATTCCACAGAGATGCGGGTTGCTCCCGCGTCCAAGCAGTTGGCGATAAGTTCCACAAACACCACCTCAGCTACGTCAAACGGATACATTTCGGCCAAGTCGCGGATGAGGTTCTGGTAGTTGACACTGCTCTCATGTACGCCCATGACGGTTCCTCTTCGCCCTGGCTTAAGGCCCTCCTACGGACTTGAGCCCGTAGCGCCCCCCATCTTACTCGCAGACGCGAGGGCTGGCAAGGCAAGGAAGCTACGGGTACGCAATCGCCAGCACGAGCCAGGTGCCGGCCCGGACCTCCAGCAGGGCGGCCAGGGGCTGCCATACACTTCATTCCGCCTGTAGCGCAGCTACGGCTCCGCGGGGCGGGTACCCATAGCTATCTATGGTACGTGCGAGAGGAGCTCGCAAAACCATGGTGAAGGTTGGGGTCAGAGAGGGCAGAAACACTCGACGCTAGAACGTCAGCGACGGTCCTCCAACCTCCATTGTCTGACGCTAGACAAACGGGCGAATAGCGATGTCTGTCGGCCCAAACGCACGTGCGCAGTACAGTGAGATGCACGTCTCGCGGCACCGACCCCTACCGCAAGCGGAAGGAACCAACCTTGCCAACCTTCGCGCCTACGAGTAGGATATGGGTGTCATGGAGCCGCGCATCCAGTACGCGCAGACCGCCGACGGGGCCCAATCTCGGCTTCGAGGCCAAGACGTGGGCCGCCGCCGAAAAGGCTGCGCAGCAGCATGGACGCGGTCAAAAGCAAGCACGTTGGACTGGGCCTGACGCCCGCTTCAACGCAGTTGCACCCCTACGGCGGGAGTACATAGAATGAGCAACGCCAATCTTAACTGGATCGCCAACTTCATCTGGGGCATCGCGAACGACGTGCTGCGCGATGTGTACGTGCGCGGCAAATACCGCGACGTCATTCTTCCCATGACGGTCATCCGCCGTCTCGATGCAGTGCTGCAGCCGACCAAGCAGGCTGTCTTGGACATGAAGAATCGGCTGGACGAGGCTGGGATAGCCAACCAGGACGCAGCCCTGCGACAGGCGTCGGGCCAGGCCTTCTACAACACGTCTCCATTCAGTCTACGGGACCTTAAGGCGCGGGCCAGGGCTCAGCAACTGAAGGCCGACTTCGAGGCCTACCTCGATGGTTTTTCGCCAAACGTCCAGGAGATCCTCGACAAATTCAAGTTCCGCAACCAGATCCCCACATTGGCTGAGGCCGACATTCTCGGGCACCTGATCGAGAAATTCTTGGACAGTTCCATCAATGTCAGCCCCAACCCGGTGCTCAACTCGGACGGCTCCGTACGCCTCCCGCCTCTCGACAATCATGCGATGGGGACTATCTTCGAGGAACTGATCCGGCGCTTCAACGAAGAGAACAACGAGGAGGCTGGGGAGCATTTCACCCCGCGCGATGTGGTGAAGCTCATGGCAGAGTTGGTCTTGCGCCCGATCGCCGACCAAGTCGAATCGGGCACCTATCTCGTGTACGATGGCGCCTGCGGTACAGGCGGCATGCTCACTGTGGCAGATGAGCGCCTCGCAGAGCTGGCCAGCGAGCATGGCAAGGAGGTTTCCATCCACCTATTCGGTCAGGAAGTGAATGCCGAAACCTACGCCATCACCAAGGCCGATCTGCTGCTCAAGGGCGAGGGCGATGAGGCGGAGAATTTCCGGCACGGCTCCACTCTCTCGCAGGACGGCTTCCTCGCCCGCGAGTTCGACTTCATGCTCTCCAACCCGCCCTACGGCAAGAGCTGGAAGACTGATCTGGAGCGTATGGGCGGCAAGGGCGACATTAGGGATACCCGCTTCATCGTCCAGCACGCCGACGATCCAGAGTTCAGGCTCATCACCCGCTCCAGCGATGGCCAGCTCATGTTCCTCGTGAACATGCTTTCCAAGATGAAACATGACACGCAACTGGGCAGCCGCATCGCGGAGGTTCACAACGGGTCATCGCTGTTCACCGGCGACGCAGGACAGGGCGAGAGCAACATCCGCCGGTACATCCTTGAGAACGACTGGCTAGAAGCGATCATCGCCCTTCCTCTTAACATGTTCTACAACACCGGTATCGCCACCTACATCTGGGTGCTCTCAAATCGCAAAGCAGAGCACCGCAGGGGCAAGGTGCAACTCATCGACGCCACCCAGTGGTTCAAGCCGCTCCGGAAGAATCTAGGCATGAAGAACTGCGAGCTCACCGCCCACGACATCCACCGGATTGTGGAGGTCTTCCTGGCCTTCGAGGAGACGGAGGAGTCGAAGATCTTCCCCAACGAGGCGTTTGGCTACTGGAAGATCACGGTCGAGCGACCCCAGCGCCTCAAGGTGGAACTGTCCGAGGCGAACCGAACAAGGTTCCGCGAGGCTTGCATGGAGGCGGGCGAAGAGCCGCTGGCCGACGTCATCGATCGCATGGCGCAAAACCACGGCCCCGGACCGCACCTGGACTTCACGGCTTTCCTGGCCGCCGTCGCGGAGAACACTGACCGCGGCAACGTCAAGCTCACCGCCAAACGAGAGAAGCTTCTACAGACAGCGCTCGCCGAAAGGGATGAGGCCGCGCACCCTGTCGTCAGGAAGGTCCACAAGCCGGGCAGAGCGGAAGCCGATTCCCTGCGCGGCCGCTATGCGGCAACCATCGACGGCAAGCCCGCTGTGGTGGAGTATGACCCGGACACCGAGCTTCGCGATACCGAGCAGGTGCCCCTCCTAGAGGACGGGGGGGTCGAGGCATTCTTCCGCCGGGAGGTCCTACCGCATGTGCCGGATGCCTGGATCGACGACGCGGCGACAAAGGTCGGCTACGAGGTTTCCTTCACACGGAATTTCTACAAGCCCCAGCCCTTGCGTACGCTGGAGGAGATCCGCGCCGACATCGAGGCGCTGGAGAAAGAGACGGAAGGGCTGCTTGATGAGATCCTTGTCGAGACGGAGGCGGCCCCGTGAGAGGAATCCTGGGTAACGCCCCGACCATCCGCGACCCCCCAAATGATGTTAAGTCCCAGATCCTAGCGACACAACCTGGAGCAGACGCATGAAAGACGCACAGAAGCCTGACCACGTGAGCCTCAATACTCTGATCAACAGACTCAAGGAAGGTCGCTTCGTCATACCAGACTTCCAGCGCGAGTTCGAGTGGCACCCATGGGACATCCGAGAGCTGATGCGGTCGATTTTCCTGGACTACTTCATTGGCAGCCTCCTACTCTGGAAAGGCAAGAAGGAGAGCTTTGAGGCGCTCTCCTGTGAATCCATCTACGGCTACGCTGGGAACGGAGATCGCCAGGACATAGTCCTAGACGGCCAGCAGCGGCTTACCGCGATGTACTACGTCTTCACAGCGCCGGACAGTCCGCTCCCCAACAGGGCGAATCGCTACTTCTACTACATCCGGGTCGACACGTTCATGGCCGAGGAATACGATGAGGCCTTCCACTACGACTGGTCGCAGCGCTGGCCAAGACTCTTCGAAGACAAGGTTGCGCAGTACTCTGATCACATCTTCCCGCTTGCCATCGTGGGTGAAGGTGGATGGGAGCTGGGCAACTGGGTGCAGGGCTATGAAACGTTTTGGCGCGAAAGCGCCGCTCAAGCAGAATCCACCGGCGATTTGGCCGAAGCCGAGGCCGCCACCCGGCATGCGGAGAATGCCAGATCCTTCGGCGAGCACCTCAGGGGCATCACCCAGCAGTACCAGATCTCCTACATAGAGCTGGACCAGGAGCTTCCGGTCGACAAGGTCTGCGACATCTTCACACAAGTCAACAGCAGGGGCGTTCGGCTTGACGTGTTCGACCTCATGAACGCCCTCCTCAGGCCAAAGGGTCTCCAGCTCAAGCAAATGTGGCGCGATGCCGCTCCCCGGCTCGAGTTCGTCGACACGGACAAGATGAACGTTTACGTACTCCAGGTCATGTCAATCCTCCGCCAACTCTATTGTTCGCCGAAGTACCTCTACTTCCTGATGCCAGGGCAAGAGAAGCCGGTGCGTGATCCAGATGGAACACGACGCAAAGAGGTGCTCGTGCCAACCGTTAGGAACTTCGAGAAGCGCTGGAACGACGCCGTCAAGGCATTGGAAGACGCGATTAAGCTACTTCGCCACCCCCAGGAGTTCGGGGCAATATCATCCAGCTATCTGCCCTACGTCTCGATACTCCCAGTCTTCGCCGCCTTGCAGGCGCGCGCAAAGACGGTACCGCCAGCCTGCCGACTCGATGCCCAACGGAAGATTCGCCACTGGTACTGGGCTTCCGTCTTCACCAATCGCTACTCAGGCTCGGTGGAATCGACCAGTGCACGCGACTTCCTTGATGTCGAGGCGTGGTTCAGCGATGACGCCGTGGAGCCCTCCCTCATTGGCGAGTTTGAGGCGCGCTTCCGAAGCCTTGACCTTCGCAGGGAAGTGAAGCGTGGTACCTCGGTGTACAACGGCATTTTCAATCTTCTGGTGCTTCAGGGAGCCAGGGACTGGATGACCGGAACCGTTCCGCAGCATGGAGACCTTGATGACCACCACATCGTTCCAGTATCGTGGGGTACTACGCATCTGCCGGACGGTCTGGTTCACACTATACTCAACCGCACGCCCCTCACAGCAGACACCAACCGGAACGTCATCAACGAGCGCCTGCCCAATGTGTATCTCCCCGAGTTGATCGCGTCGAGCGGCGAGGCCGCCGTTCGGACCATCCTCGAATCGCATTTCATCTCTCCGGCTGCTCAGGCCATCCTGCTGCGCGATCCATTTGCGCCTGACGATTTCGAGGCGTTCATCGCAGAGCGCCAGCGAACGCTGCACGAGGCGATAAAGAACCTGCTCATCAAGGAGCGGCTGGACCTTCCGCCCCGCTTGCGCGAGCTGGACGAGAAGATCGAGCGCGTCGAGCTCGCTATTCGGGCTGCCATCTGCGAGGCACTCAACGGCGACCCAACACAGCTGCCACCACACGTGGCTCAAAGGGTGAACGAACGCATTCAGCGTGCTGCCCAAAAGAACGCGGCCATGGACGCCGATCAATACCAGGCTCTGGCTGGAAAACTGGAGTTCTGCGATCTACGGGAGCTTCAAGATACGATCACCAGCAGAGCATTGTGGCCCCGCTTCGAACAGAGATTTGCCAACAAGGAAAGCCTCGTGTCGAAATTCGACCAACTCGGCGAACTGCGGAACGGAATTCGGCACAGCCGGACGGTGGACGAGATCACGCGGATGGAGGGTGAAGCCGCCCTTCTGTGGTTTGAACAGGTGTTGGGGAGATGAGTAGGCGGGCAATACTGCTCGGCTGGGGAGGAGCTCTCGAGCGCGAACTCGCGGAGCGAATCTGGGACCCGGACCAACTGCTGCTGGAGGTTGGCGGGCCATGAGCATGAAGCTGAAGCCTTACCCCGAATACAGGGACTCCAGCCTGCCGTGGCTGGGCAAGATCCCAGCACATTGGGGCGAGCGGCGTGCGAAGTATTTCTTCCGTGAGGTGGATGAGCGTTCGAGGACGGGGCAAGAAGAGCTCCTATCCGTCTCGCATATCACAGGCGTTTCTCCCAGAAGCCAGAAGAACGTGACCATGTTCATGGCTGAGTCATACGTCGGTCACAAATTATGCCAGCCCGGTGACCTCATCATAAATACAATGTGGGCGTGGATGGGTGCGCTTGGCGTCGCGAAGCAAACAGGGATCATTAGTCCTTCCTACGCTGTCTATCGTCCAATCCGCTCAAACGCGCTCTTGCCCGATTTCGCCGACCACTTGCTCCGGACGATGCCTTACGCGGCGGAGTACGTCTGCCGTTCGACAGGCATTCGTTCCTCACGACTGCGGCTCTACCCAGAAGAATTCCTCGAGATCCCGATCGCTTGTCCGCCACTCGTGGAACAGGAGCGAATGCTGGCCTACGTGAAGGCCAAGGACCATCGCGTCCGGAGGTTCATCCGCGCGAAACGGAGGCTGATCGAGCTGCTCAACGAGCAGAAGCAGGCCATCGTCCACCGGGCGGTGACCCGCGGTCTCGACCCCAGCGTTCGCCTCAAGCCCTCCGGTATCGACTGGCTGGGGGATGTACCAGAGCACTGGGAGACTTCTAGGGTCAAGCGTGAGTTCGATTGCCTGAATCATCGGCGCATCCCTCTCAGCGCAACCGAACGCGGCGCGATGACATCTAGGCAATACGACTACTACGGTGCCTCAGGAATCATCGACAAGGTTGACGACTACCTGTTTGATGACGAGCTGTTGCTGATCGCCGAGGACGGCGCAAATCTAGTCCTGCGAAACCTCCCCCTGGCCCTCATAGCTCGGGGGAAGTTCTGGGTGAACAACCACGCTCACATCCTAAAGCCAAAACGCGGGAACCTGGAGTATCTTGCGAATCTCATGGAGGTCGTCGACTATCGGCCGTGGATATCTGGGGCAGCACAGCCGAAACTGACCAAAGATCGAGTCATGGCGATCCCGATTCCGGTTCCTCATCCTGACGAGCAGGATCGAATTCAAGCTCAACTCGCCTTGGAGACTGCCCCTCTGTGGGGGGCAATGGGTCGCGCGCAGCGCCAGATCGACCTCATCCGCGAGTACCGCGCCCGCCTGATAGCCGACGTGGTGACGGGGAAGCTGGACGTGGGGGACGTCGAACTGCCTGCGCCGGACGAAGATGAAGTGCCGCAGGAGTGGGACGCGGGCGAGGAGGCGGAAGCGGAGGAGATGGCCGTTGCCGACGAGTGACACCAGCGAGAAGGGGCTAGAGACCCTGATCGTCTCGGCGCTCATCGCTGCAGGCTACACCGAGGGCGACCGGGCAGACTACGATCGCGACCACGCGGTGGATCTGGCGAAGCTCCTGGAATTCTTGCGCGTCACCCAGTCCACCGTCGTCGAACAACTCGGGCTGGACGTGGACGGCCCGAGGCTCCAGCAGTTTCTGGCGCGACTGCAGGGCGAAATCGCCAAGCGCGGCATAGTCGACCTGCTGCGCAAGGGCATCAAGCATGGCCCAGCGCAGGTGGACCTCTCCTACGGCACGCCCTCGCCGGGCAATCTCAAGGCCGTCGAGCGCTTCGCCGCCAACATCTTCAGTGTGACCCGCCAACTCCAGTACAGCAGAGATGAGACCCAGCTCGCTCTCGACCTCTGCCTGTTCATCAACGGCCTGCCCGTCGCAACCTTCGAGCTTAAGAACAACCTCACCAAGCAAACGGTGGAAGATGCGGTCCAGCAGTATAAGAGAGACCGCGACCCCCGCGAGCTGCTCTTCCATTTCGGCCGCTGCATGGTGCACTTCGCCGTGGACGACCAGGAGGTGCGCTTTTGCACCGAACTGAAGGGCAAGGGGTCCTGGTTTCTACCGTTCAACAAGGGCTACAACGATGGCGCGGGCAACCCGCCGAATCCCAACGGTCTTAAGACCGACTATCTGTGGCGCGAGACCCTGTCCTGCGAGGGGTTAACCGACATCATCGAGAACTATGCGCAGATCGTCGAACGCAAAGATGAGAAGACAGGCAAGAAGAAGCTGGAGCAGATTTTCACGCGCTACCACCAGCTCGACGTGGTGCGCAAACTTCTCACCGATGCCGGGCAGCACGGCGCGGGCCGGCGCTACCTTATCCAGCACTCGGCGGGAAGCGGCAAGAGCAACTCAATCGCCTGGCTGGCCCACCAGTTCGTCGGACTGGAGCAGGGCGGCAAGACTATCTTCGACTCAGTCATCGTGGTCACCGACCGGCGCGTGCTCGACAAGCAGATCAAGGACACCATCAAGCAGTTCGCCCAGGTGGCGGCGACGGTGGGGCACGCCGAGCACTCGGGCGACCTCAAGAAGTACCTGGCGACGGGCAAGAAGATCATCATTACCACCGTCCAGAAGTTCCCTGTCATCCTGGACGAGATAGGCGACGAGCACCGGGGCCAGACCTTCGCCATCCTGATCGACGAGGCCCACTCCAGTCAGAGCGGACGCACCGCAGCCAAGATGAACATCGCCCTCTCAGAGCACGGTGGCGAGGTGGAAGAAGAGACGGTCGAGGATGCGATCAACCGGATCATGGAAGCGCGGAAGATGCTTCCCAACGCCAGCTACTTCGCCTTCACCGCAACCCCCAAGAACAAGACGCTGGAAGTCTTCGGCGAGCCCTGGCCAGAGGGCGACAAGGTCAAGCACAGGCCCTTCCACACCTACACCATGAAACAGGCCATTCAGGAGGGGTTCATCCTGGACGTGCTCAAGAACTACACGCCGGTGGAGAGCTACTACCGGTTGATGAAGACGGTGGAGGACGACCCGGAATTCGACGTCAGGAAGGCCCAGAAGAAGCTGCGCCGCTATGTGGAGTCTCACGAGCACGCCATCCGCCAAAAGACTGAGATCATGGTGGATCACTTCCACGAGCAGGTGCTGGCCAAGCAGAAGATCGGCGGCCACGCGCGGGCGATGGTGGTCACGAGCGGCATTGAGCGGGCGATCCAATACTTTCACGCGATTCGCGAGTACCTGAAGGAGCGCAAGAGCCCCTGGCAGGCCATCGTCGCCTTCTCCGGCGAGCACGAGTACGGCGGCAAGATGGTGACGGAGGCATCGCTCAACGGCTTCCCCAGCAATGTGATCCCGGAGCGTTTCGGAGAGGACCCGTACCGCTTCCTGATCTGCGCCGAAAAGTTCCAAACCGGCTACGACGAGCCGCTGCTGCACACGATGTATGTAGACAAGATCCTGTCGGGAATCAAGGCGGTGCAGACTCTATCGCGCCTCAATCGGTCTCATCCGAAGAAGCACGACACCTTCGTGCTCGACTTCATGAACGACGCCGATACCATCCAGGCGGCATTCGAGCCCTACTACCGGACGACCATCCTGAGCGAAGAGACGGACCCGGACAAGCTCCACGACCTCAAGGCCGATCTGGACGGCTACCAGGTTTATTCCGGCGACCAGGTACAGCAGTTCATCAAGCTCTACATGAGCGGCGCCGAGCGCGACCGGCTCGATCCGATCCTAGATGCCTGCGTCGGCACTTACACCGAAGACCTGGACGAGGACGGGGAGGTGGACTTCAAGGGCAAGGCTAAGGCGTTCGTGCGAACCTACGGCTTCCTGTCGTCGATTCTGCCCTACACCAACGCGGAGTGGGAGAAGCTAGCCGTGTTCCTGAACTTCCTCATCCCGAAGCTGCCCGCTCCCAAAGAAGAGGATCTGTCCAAGGGCATCCTCGAAGCCATTGATATAGACAGCTATCGGGTGGAGGTGCACTCCGCGATGAGCATTGCGCTCGCCGACGAGGACGCAGAGATCGAACCTGTCCCTACCAGTGGCGGAGGCCGCATGCCCGAGCCAGAGCTCGACCTCCTGAGCAACATCCTCAAGGCCTTCAATGATCAGTTCGGCAACATCGAATGGAAGGACGCGGACAAGATCCGCCAGGTCATTGCCGAGGAGATCCCAGTCAAGGTCGCGGCGGACAAGGCGTACCAGAACGCGATGAAGAACTCAGACAAGGAGAACGCCCGCATCGAGCACGACGTGGCGCTGCAGCGAGTGCTCGTTGAGCTGTTGACGGATCACACGGAGCTCTTCAAGCAGTACAGCGACAACCCGGCTTTCAAGAAGTGGCTGGCAGACACAATCTTCGCGGTGACCTACACTCCTGCGGCGGCGTGATCCGGCCGCAAGAGGTCGCGCCTTGCCAGCCCTCGCGCTTATGAGTAGTATGGGCCCATCATGAGCGTCAGACCTCGGTCGTCGCCCCGGTCTCGTTTGCCATTCGCTCGGGCCGCAGCTAGGTTCAATCGGGATGCCTGGACATGACTACCAAGAGGGCAGACACGCCGAACGAAGAGTCTCATCAACGCTACTCACTATGCATGGAGTGCGGCGCCCTACTCCCGCTTGGTCAAGTCTGTGAGACGTGCGGGCCCCAAGCGGATCTGCCGGAGGATGAAGAAGTCCAGCTGAACCTCACAGTCGCGGTGCAGACATGCGATCGCTGTCATGCTGTAATGAGCTGCGGGCAGCATGCGTGTCCGTCATGCGGGGCGCCGGTTGAATTCACAGACCCACGCGAGGCCCCGCTCAATCGAGCGAAGATTGAAGCCCTGGGTGATTTGCTGCCTGAGTTCGAGCGTATTGCCGCTGTGCAACAAGGCCCTCGTGAGCCAACAAGTGCGCTTAGCGACGACCAGTTGATTTTCTACATCAATCGCAACAAGGTCTTCGTCCAACTGCAATTACACAGATTCAAAGCGGCGATGCGTGAGATCGATCTGACATCGGAGGAATCGATCCGATCCCAAGAAACTCGAGAGGCTCTCGAGGAGCTCCTCGACGATGTGCGCGACATTCGGCTCGTCTATGATGACCTGGACACTGTACGCATGCCAGAACGCTTCGGCGCCTTTCACACGTTGCTCCTTGAAGTTACGAAGGCGGTTCTGGACACTCATGTCGAGGGTGTTCGTGCGCTTCTTGCTACTACGATCGAAGAGGCGCGGGCGTCACACCGGGCACTGCAATCAGCGCTCCATCGTGCTGGCGAATCTGCGATAAGGCTCTCCGATGAGTTGGATAAGGCCGACATCGCGGTCGACAATCTATTCAATCGGCGGCTCCGTGCGTTCACGAGTGGTGCAGGTCCCTACGAGTACCAAGGTCAGGTAGATTTCGCGGCGGTGCTGGCTGAGGCCCTGCAAGGCAGTACTAGTATGACCGACCTCGGTCCGATTGGTGCTGCCTGTTTCAGCGGAATACTCTTGGTGGATCCCGGGGCCTTAGCGCGCGAGCATGCGGTGACTTTGTACCTACTAGCGGCTGCCGTCGCCGCCTCCGACGATCCACTTACCTCACGCCGCCGAACACAGGCCATCTTCGAAATCCTTGACCAGGCCTTTAACTTCGAGCGGAGCGCGATGACCGCAGCGATCATTGCCGAACAACCCGACGTCGAGGACGCTATTGTCACTCTCCTCAGCATCGGCGATCAGCTCCGGGCTGTACGGCTGGAGGCACTTCCAAAGGAGGCGAAGCGCCTAACCCTCTCTCAGACGTACAACACGCTGGTTGAATGGGCCTTCCGCCGATTGGTCAATCTTCTTCTTGCTGGCAAGTTCATCCTTGCTGGCCATCCTAAGCCCTATCCTGACATTCAGGCAATGCAGTTCGGTGAGAAGTACCATATTCTGGCGCAGGAAGCTGATCCAAGATATAGGGCTGCGCTGAAAGGAGTGGCAAAGGTCGCCCGTAACGCCGGGGCACACGGGGAAGTTGATCTATCTGGCCCGCTCATCCGCCTCCGCTCTGTTGACCGCAAAGGCAGAATCGAGGAGGAGGAACTATCTGACGAAGAGTTTGCCGACAGGCTTGCTGATCTGGTGCTAACGTGCCTCGCCCTGCGGTTCTCCTCTGAGCTGCTACGCATACAGCATCGGGAAGAGCTACCCGAAGCGACCATGCCGACGCGAGAGCGTCTGGCCATCGAGGTCGGGCGAGGGATTCTAGGCTTGTTTGGACTGAGTCAGGCAAGGGTTCGGGAAGACACTGATGAGATGGTGGTTGTTGAGGCCAGGCGGCATCCAGGCGGCCGAATTCGTAAAGGGTGGGAATTCCTGTCCGCTGCCGCCACCCTCGCCGTTTTGTGCCGACATCGGCCTTATCTCCGGCTGTGTGTGATGGCAGGGGCAGCTCAAGAGTGCCAGATAACGGTACCAACCGACGAGGCCGTAGCTTGTCTGGCGCTACCCGAGGAAGCCAAACCCTTGGGGATACTAAAACTGCGATATCTCTCGACGCTTGAGCCAAGCAGTGCTGCGCCGCTCGAAAGATACCGTCAAGAATGGATTAGGGATGGCGCGCGCCTGATGGCCCACCACGTGGCGCAACTGGTGGGGCTGCGAAAACAATTGCCAAGTACAAGCAATGAGTACGTCACCGCGCTAGAGATGACCATTCGCAACAGTAAGCTGCTGCATCAGTTTCTGCGTACAGTCAAACCGCCGCCCGACGGCATCGCGGCGCGTGATCGCTTTCACAACGCCCTAGTTTCCCTCGGGAAAGGTCTAGCCAAGCACCGGAAGTTGATGCGGGTGAGCGATTTGGCGGGGGTTCAACAAAGGTCTGCGCTCATCGAAAGTGCCGTGCAGGACATAGCCGACCTCATGATGTAACCTACGAAGGGCTTCGTAGCGAGAGGGAATGACTGCCGTGTTGCTTGACCAAGGATCGCAGAAAAACGCCGAGACCCGAGACCAGTGAGAGACGGAATTCTGAGACAGCATCTCCGGGAATTTGTCCAGGAGGGGGTTGATTGCCTCACCCACGTGCGTGAATGGCCTCGACGCATGCTGACTGCGCCCCAGATCTACGGAGATATGGAACTGGAGCGCGAACTGGGATCACTGCGCTCCTACAAGCGCCTGGAATCCTATTTGCATAGGCGGGGCATCTACGCGCGGCTTCGGAACTCGGGTCACACGTGGATTTGGCATCGAGAAGTATTTGAGTGGCTCTTCTTGGAGCGCGTTGTTAAGGGAGCCTACGACGACAAGTTCCTGAGACGCAGCTTTGAACTCGTATACCGCCGTGCTGAGAGGGAGATCTTCGACGACTATCTAACCCTCAGACGCATCCACGTGATTCATGGGTTTCCGAAGATTGCGCGCCCCACACGAATAACGCCCGGAATTCGACTCGTGCCGTTTGATCTCAACAGCTGCGGACCCTTTCTCTACGATGCACTCGGAATCGAATTCCAGTCACACGACGTCGACAGGTGGTTGCACACCGACGGCGTCTTTCTGATCCATGATATGCGCGTTGCCAAGACTGAGGACGGAAAGCCTGCGCTGCGGGCCCAAGATGCAATGCGGGAGTTCCAGCGAGTGTTCCTCGCTGCGCTCCGCCTGGCGATACCGGGTACGGTTCATCCAGGCACATCCTTCCAAACGCAGGTATCGAGGTTTCCTCTGTTCCCCCTGCAAGAGCAAACCTTTTGGGAGGCCGAAGACAGATGGTTCGTCTCGAATAGAGACCTGCGCCCCGACGAACGGGGCAGGATCCGAAGGGCATGGCGGATGCTTGAACCGTATGCCACGACCGCCAACGATCTCGGCAGTCAGAAGGGACCGTTTTGGGCGGCGCTACGCCGGTATCATTCTAGCTATCGCCTCCTTGACAATGATGACAACCTTCTGGATCTCATCGTGGGGCTGGAAACCCTCTTTGCAGTTGAGGGGGAAGAGCTCAGGCGCCGACTTGCGACGCGCGTGGCCTTTTTCCTCGGGCGAACGGAGAGGCAGCGGAAAGATATCTATCAGCTCGTACTTGGTGTCTATGACGTGAGAAACGCGCTGGTGCACGGCGGCGTGGATCCAGATAGACGCATCCGGAAAGCCCTTGCCTCCGCGTTCGACACAGATGCGGCAGAATTCGGCGACAAGGAAGGCCTCGAAAGAGGGCTATTCCGAGCGGTCCTCGCCTTGAGAGCCTACGTGCGGGCTTCCCTCTGGGCTCATGCTAGGCTTACGGGTCTCGACAAACATCTTACCTCTCCACCGGGATGGCCGAGCGGCGAGGACGTGGACAGCCTGGTTCTGGACTCGGCGCGCCGCAAGGAACTTCAGAGGCTGGCACGCGTCGGCGAGCGTTAGTATTCCGGAAGAGTGGCATCTCTGCGACGTGCGGCGCCTGGGTAGGATGCCTCAGACACTTCCAGAAACCTCCTACCCCGCGTCGTGGGCTGACGCTGAGCCCAAGACGCTTGCTGTGCGAGCGGCTACCTCCGACTCCAACGCTGTGAATTCTTGTCCACCTGAGCTTCGCATCAAGTCAGGGTATTGCAGGATCGAGAGTACAGATACCAAGCGGTAGGCGGTTCTAAGGTGCCCGTACCACTCGTCGAAATGTTGTCTCCTGAACTCTATGTTGCAGAGGCTTGACCGAGATGCTCCGGGATAGTGGCGCGTCTGAGGCCGCCCATGCACAAACCTGCTCAACGTTGCTAGCTCTTCGTCCACCTCCGATCTTAGGCCATGACGCTCATCGTATCGCTCAGTCCGGTCTTCGCCTAGTAACGTGCGCCAAATACTTCTCAGCGTTGGGTACGTCGCCGCCTTGCCGCTCTCCCACTCCCAATAGTCGTTCGTGGTTCTCCCATCCTCGCTCCACTCCCTCAGCTTGTCCTTTTTGTGCAACGTGTCCCAATGTAGCCTAACTAGAAAACCCTCCAGCAGCTCCCTAAGCAAAGCGCAGGCTTGTTCGTAGAATCCGTGCGCAGCCAGGAAGTACGAGGCCTCCGCAAGCACGCTGCATTCGAATAGAGCCGTGTCCCATATCGGCCTCGCCGGTATCGGAGGATCGTGCGACCATGAGTTGAAGGCCGTCGCGTATCTCTCCACAGCCCCGATAGGGCAACCCGACTCCGTAAGTTGTCTGACCTGGTTCGCTCTCACCACGAGTTGTCTCAGGTGCTCCATTCCATCACCTCTGGGTAGTGGGGAACTTGCGCACGACATGCTAGGGCCGAGATCTTAGGGCCCCAAGTGATCATGGCGCTATCGGGGTTCGGATGCAATCGCGAAGTCGAATAGTGGCCCCTGCGGGGGCACGACGACTCGCATACGTCGTGTGAAACGTCCAACGGGCCTACTCTGGCGGACCTTCAAGCCTGGGCGTAGCATCATGACGTGAAACGGTTTCTCGTGGACGGCAAATGCAGTCGCGGCACGGGTCTCGAGAGGGAGGCACGCTGCCCTTATCCTAGCTCGAACGATCGCGCAAATGGGGTCATGCCACCCGCTAGGACCTTCAACATTCGCTGCACGTACTACGATCATCCGAAGTTGTGTGCCTGCGGCGATGCCAGCGGACGCCGGATGGGCAGCGCCCGGAGGTCTTCTGCTATCAGGTTCGTGGTGCCGTCTCGTCGCTGTAGCTCGCCGCTCACCAGGACGAAGGGCTCGGCCCGCACCAGGCTGCGGTAGCGCTCATAGAGCTGCGGCTTCACCACCACGTTGGCCATCCCGAACTCGTCCTCAAGCAGGAGGAAGACGAAGCCCCTAGCCGTCATCGGCCGCTGGCGACAGACCACCAGCCCTGCCACCTCCACCCGCGTGCCGTCGGGCAGGCGCTCCAGGTGGGCGGTGGAGACGATCCCCTCGTGCAGGTGAGGCCGCATGAGGCCCACCGGGTGGTAGTTGGGCGAGAGGGCGAGGATGCTGTAGTCCGCTGCCATGCGCTCCCAATCGGTCATCTCGGGTAGACTCACCATGTCCTGTCCGACAGGCAGGGGCAGGGAGAACTGACCGTTGGACGGGCGATAGAGCAGCCCCAGCTGCCACTGCAGTTCCCGCCGGTTCAAACCGAACTGGTCGAAGGCGCCAACCTGGATCAGGTTCTCGATGGGCTCTCGCTTCAGGCTGACCCGCCGGACGAAGTCGGAAAGTGATAGGAAGGACCCGTTCCGCCGTCGCTGGTCCTCCAGCGCCCTCGCTGCCTCCTGGCCGATGCCCTGCACATAGGCGAAGCCGATGCGCACCGCTGCCTCCTCCACAGTGCACCTGGCGCCGCTGCGGTTCACGTCCGGCGACAGGACTTCGATGCCGTGGCGCTGGGCGTCCCTGGTGAGCACGTGCGGTGGGTAGAAGCCCATCGGCTGGGCGTTGAACAGGGCACAGTAGAACTCAGCGGGGTGGTACTTCTTGAGCCAGGCCGACTGGTAGGCGAGGAGAGCGAAAGCGGCAGCATGGCTCTTGGGGAAGCCGAACTCGGCGAAGCCCAGGAGCTTATTGAAGACGGTGCGAGCTGTCTTCTCGTCCACCCCGTTCTCCAGGGCCCCGATGCGGAACTGGCGCCAGAAGCTCTCCATCGCCTCCCGCGAGCGCTTGCGGCTCATGGCCCGGCGCAGGGCCTCGGCCTGGCCGGCGGTGAAGCCCGCCAGGGCCATCGCCACCTGGAGCACCTGCTCCTGGAAAAGGATCACCCCCAGCGTCTCCGCGAGCACCGGCTCCAGGCTAGGGTGGTCGTAGGTCACCGGCTCGCGGCCCTGACGGCGCTGGGCATAGGGGTTCACTGCCTTGCCCACGATGGGCCCCGGCCGCACGATGGCCACCTCCACCGTCAGGTCCTCGATGGAGCGGGGCTGGGTGCGGGGGAGCATCTGCATCTGGGCTCGACTCTCCACCTGAAAGACGCCCACCGTGTCGCCGGCACAGATCATGTCATAGACAGCGGGGTCGGTGAAGTCGATGCGGCTCAGGTCCACGTATCGTCCGTGCTGCTCGGCGATGAGCTCCACGCACTCCTCCACCAGCGATAGCATCCCCAGAGCCAGGAAGTCGATCTTGATGAACCCAGCGTCGTCCACCGAGTCCTTGTCCCACTGGCAGACCACCCGCCCGGGCATGGCCGCCGGCATCACTGGCACCAGCTCCACTAGGGGCCGCGAGGAGATGATCATCCCGCCTACATGCTGCGAGACGTGGCGAGGGAAGCCGTCGATCTGGCGGGCCAGGGCCACCAGGTCGTGCCAGAGAGGAGCGCTTACCTTATCGCGGAACTCCGGCAGGCGGGCCATCTCTTCGGCCAGGTCGCGAGCGCGACCGCCCTCGCAGCGCTTGGCCAGCTTATCTAGCTCAGCCTCTGGCAGGCCCAGGGCCTTGCCAACATCGCGGACGGCGCTTCGGACCTTATAGGTGGGGAAGGAACAGACCAGGGCGGCGTGCTCCGGGCCGAACCTGTCGTAGACCCGCAGGATGAGCTCCTCCCGGATCTCCCGCGGGAAGTCCAGGTCGATGTCCGGCACCGAGGTCATCTCCTCGTTGAGGAAGCGGCCCAGGAAGAGCTTGTGCTGGAGGGGGTCGATATGGGACAGGCCGATGAGGTAGCAGATAAGGGAACCCACCGAGGAGCCGCGGCCTCGCCCCGGCGGCAGCCCTGCCCGAGCGCGGGCGGAGTTCTTGCCCCGCACCTCCTCTGCCACCTGGCGGCCCAGCTCCAGCAGGTCGCGGTAGATGAGGAAGAAGCCAGAGAGCCCGTGCTTGCCCACGAGGGCTAGCTCCTCTTGCAGGCGGGCCTCCACCTCCGGCGTGATGCGGCCGTACTTGTCACGGGCAGCCTGGTAGCACAGCTTCTCCAAATGGCTGTCCGCGGTCTCTCCTGCGGGCGTTGGGTACTCCGGGAAGCGATAGTCCAGGTCGCGGGCCAGGTCGAAGCGGCAGCGCTCGGCGATGCGGATGCTCGTCTCCAGGGCCTGCGGCCACTCGGCGAAGAGGCGGGCCATCTCCTGGGGCGACTTCAGGTGGTACTCGGAGTTCTCCCGCCGTAGCTGGTGCGAGGCGTCCAGGCTGGTGCGGTTCCTGATGGCCACCAGCACGTCCTGGAGGCGGTGGCGCTCGCGCAGGTGGTAGTGGACGTTGTTGGTGGCTACGTAGCCAAGCCTCAGGCGCTTGGCCAGCTTGACCAGACCTCGGATGCGAGGAGTGCCGCCGTGGACCAGGTTCTGCTGGAGCTCGATGAAGAAGCTGTCGCGGCCGAAGATGCGGGTGTAGCGACGGGCTGCTGCCTCGGCCTCCTTGTAGCGACCGGCGGCCACCAGCGAAGGCACCTCGTCCTTCTTGCAGCCGGAGAGAGCGATGAGGCCGCGGGCGTGTTCGGCCAGGATGGCAGGATCGAGGGCAGGCTGGCCGCGAGGGCTGTTCAGATGAGCGTGCGAGAGGAGACGGCAAAGGTTGGCGTAGCCCTCCTGGGTCTCGCAGAGGAGAGTCAGGTGGTAGCCGCCCTGGAGAGTAACCTCGGCGCCGATGATGGGTCGCACCCCGAAGGCGTTGGCCGTCTGAGCGAACTCCATCGCGCCGTGGAGACCGTCGTGGTCGGTGAGGGCGAGGGCCTCGTAGCCCAACTCCCGCGCCCGCAGCACCACCTCCTCCACAGACGACGCGCCGTCCAGGAGGGACCAGTGGGAGTGGCAGTGGAGTTCGATGTAGGGCATGGCTTTGAGGTAACCGGGGCACCGCACCTAGAGCGGGCTTGACCATCGGTGCCACTTTGCGATTTCGTCAGCTTCAGGCGGCAAGAAGTCCTTTGTAAGCGTGACCCAGTTGTACTCGTCAACTAGCTTCGGAAGGGTCGACTTCGGACGGCCAACTTCTCTAGGGATGTCTTGAGCAGCGACTCCTAACGCGGCTGCTTCGCTGCAAAG
>Ga0307439_1000130_pt1 | contig 53908 bp, 49 predicted proteins | sample SalMarWE160490MG_FD_202142 | JGI IMG/M metagenome (GOLD analysis project Ga0307439, IMG submission 202142) | Salt marsh sediment microbial communities from the Plum Island Ecosystem LTER, Massachusetts, United States - WE1604-90 | ecosystem: Environmental > Aquatic > Marine > Intertidal zone >... | reverse complement strand
TCTTTGCCGGCCTCATCCTGGTGGACGAGCGGCTGACCTGGCTCCGCCTTTCCGGCCTCCTCCTGGGCTTTCTGGGAGTGGCCGTCCTCACCGGCGGCGACATCATAGATGTCACCGATTCCAGCGTCCTGGGGCAGATGGCGGTGGTGGGTGCCGCAGCCTGCTATGGCGCCGCTGCTGTCTATGCCCGCATACTCCTCCGCTCCGAGGATCCCCTCGATCTATGCAGGCTTCAACTGGTGATTGGAGCCCTCATCCTGGCGCCAGCCCTCTTCGCCGTAGACGGAGTCCCCAACTACAACCTTAGCCTGGAGGCTTGGCTGTCTCTCATCACTCTGGGTGTACTGGGCACTGGCTTGGCCTACATGGCCTATCTCTGGCTTCTCGGCGCGATAGGCAGCGTCAGAACCTCTCTGGTAACCTACATCGTCCCCATCACGGGGCTGATCCTCGGTTGGGCCGTCCTGGACGAGTCGGTCGGCATCAACAGCATTGCCGGCTGCGGGCTGATCATCCTGGGGGTAACGACCGTTATACAGCGCCGTTGAACCCCTCTCTCACCCGCTGCCAGCCGCCGGAGGCACCTCCAGCTAGCGCCGCCACTCTCCCACAGAAGGCACGCCCGCCAGCCCTCGCGCCTCCGTCACCGCCCGCACGATGGCCCGTTCCACCGCCCGCGCGGTCAGCGCGCCCAGAGTGATCGGATCGACAGAACCTTCTGCCACCCCCGTGGCCAGGGAGAAGAAAACGTCGCCGTCCACAGGCGTGTGAGCGGGGCGAACGGCCCGCGATAGGCCATCGTGGGCCATCACCGCCAGGCGATAGGCCTGCTCCCTGTTCAGGCGAGCGTTGGTGGCCACCACGCCGATGGTGCTGTTGGTGAAGCCACCAGACAGGGCCGAGGCAGGCCGTCGCCGCAGGATCTCCAGGGTGTTCAGGAAGCCTCCCTTCTCATCCCGCGGGCCGGCCAGAATACAGCCGCTATCGGGCTCGACGACCTCGCCAAAGCAGTTCACCGCCACCAGCGCCCCGACGATGATGTCGCCCGCCGCCCGTTCGCTGGCGACGCCGATGCCGCCCTTGACCGCTCGCCCCATGCCCAGGGCCTTGCCCACAGTGGCGCCGCTGCCCGCCCCCACGCTCCCCTGGGGGATTCGACCGCCCTTGGCTGCCCGGCAGGCAGCGTAGCCAGCGGCAGCATCAGGGCGCACGTCTGAGCGGCCGACGGAAAGGTCATAGAGCACAGCCCCCACCACGATGGGTACCAGCCCGCCGGGGGTGGGTAAACCAACGCCCTGCTCCTCCAGGTAGCGCATCACCCCCGCGGCGGCGTCCAGGCCGAAGGCGCTGCCGCCGCTCAGGATGACGGCGTGGGCGCGCTCCACCAGGTTGCCGGGGCGCAGGACATCGGTCTCGCGGGTACCGGGGGCGCCGCCGCGCACGTCGACGGCAGCGACGGCACCCGTCTCGCAGAGGACGACGGTGCAGCCGGTGGCCGCCCGCCGATCGGTCCAGTGGCCGACGCGCAGGCCGGGGATGGCAGTGATGGAGTCAGGCGGCACTCGTCGTTACTACTAGCCCTCTCGCTCCCAGGCCACGGACGCGCCCATGCCGCTGCCCATGCACAGTGTCGTCAGGCCCCAGCGGGCATTGCGCCGCTCCATCTCGTAGGCCATGGTCGCCACTAGGCGGCCGCCGGTGGCCCCCAGGGGGTGACCCAGAGCAACGGCGCCGCCGTTGACATTCAGCCGCTCATCCCATTCGCTCGCGCCCAGCCCGCGCATCACCGCCGCGACCTGACAGGCGAACGCCTCATTCAGCTCGATGAGGTCGAACTGGTCCAGCGACATGCCGGTGCGCTGGAGCAGCTTTTGGGTGGCGGGCAGTGGACCGATGCCCATGATCTCGGGGTCGACGCCAACGGTGGCAGCAGCCCGGTAGGTAAGCAACGGCTTGTAGCCCAGCTCCTTGGCCTTCTCCTTGGACATCAGCAGCACCATGGTGGCCCCATCGGTGCGAGGGCAGGAGTTGCCCGCCGTCACCACACCGTCAGCCGTGTAGGCCGCCTTCAGGGTGGCCAGCTTCTCCAGGCTGCTGCCGGGGCGAGGGTTCTGATCCTTGTCGATGGTCTCGGTGCGGCCGTCGAGATACTCGATGGTGATGGGCACGATCTCCCGGTCGAATTTGCCCGCGGCCTGAGCAGCGACCGCCCTCTCCTGACTCGCCTGGGCGAACTTATCAGCATCCTCGCGGGAGACCTTGTAGACCTCGACCAGCTTTTCCGCCGTCTGGCCCATATTCATGATCCAGGGCGCCTTTATGTTGAACCACTGGGGCAACAGCTTGGCTTGCTTGTCCTGGTACATCTGCCAGCTTTCCCGCTTCATGAACTCCATCATGACCTCGGGATTATCTATGGTGAGAGCATCTCCGCCTGGTGGTATCGGCCCCACGCGATCCATGGTCTCCACACCACCGGCCAGAACGATGTCCGACATGCCGCACATGATGGAGTGGGCCCCCATGATTACCCCTTGTAGGGCAGAGCCGCACTGCTTGTTCATATCGGTGCCGGAGATGCTGTCCGGAAAGCCCGACTCGAACAAGTACATGCGAGAGCGGGTCAGGGTGCTCGCCTGAAACACCGAGCCCATGTTGAACTCGTCTATCAGCTTGGGGTCGAGCTTATTCCGCTCGACGATGGCCTTCATCAAGGGCACCACCAGGTCGACGTGGGTGATATCCCGGAAGACCCCTCTCGCTCCCGCTCTTCCGAAGGGCGTGCGGGCACCATCAACAACGACCGCCTCTGTCATCCTCTTCCTCCTTTCAGCGGCCTACGACGCTTGATTTACCGTTGACAGCGCGGGCAGAAGTGAGTGCTCCGCCCGCTCACTTTGATACGCTCGATGGGCGTGCCGCAATTGTAGCAAGGCTCGCCTGTCCGCCGATAGACCTTCACGTGCCACTGATGCTGGCCTGCCCGGCCCTCGGCGTCCACATAGTTACGGAAGCTACTGCCGCGATGGCCCATCGCCTCCAGCAACACCTCCCCGATGGCCCTATGCAGCCGCCTCAGCTCATCGGCGGCCAGGCTCTTGCCCGGCCGGCGCGGGTCGATGCCCGCCACAAACAGCGCCTCTTCCGAGTAGATGTTACCCAGGCCAGCCAGCGCCTGCTGGTCCATCAGCACTGCCTTTATGGTAGCCGATCTCCCATCTATGAGCGAGCGCAGGGTCTGCCAAGTCAGGCTCTCCAAGGCATCGGGCCCCAGCTTGCCAACGATCGGCTCCGGTTCTTCCACCAGCCACATGCCGCCCAGCTTGCGCAGGTCAGTGTACCGCAGCTCGCTGCTATCATCCAGCGAAAAGCAAATCCGGAGATAGGGATCCTCTGGTGCGTCCTTGGGTCGGTGAAGGACTCTGCCGGTCATGCGCAGGTGGACGATGAGGCAGCGTGCGTCGGAGAGGTGGAACAGGAGGTACTTTCCCCGGCGGGAGACATCCCCGATGCGCCGCCCGGTCAGGGCGCGGCAGAACTCGGCCGGCGACGGCCACTGAACGATGCGCTCCGCCCCCGGCGATACGCGGACGCCGCTGAAGCTGCGCCCCACCACTCGCGGCAGCAGGTCACGCCGGATGGTCTCTACCTCAGGCAGCTCGGGCACACCTACCTCCACCTTAAATAATGCCGCAACCTCCATGCTGCGGCATTGCCAACGTCGCTCCAGGGCGCCCCCACGCCTAGGCCACCTACTCCATCTCCCCCCAGTTCTCGCCCATCTTGATGTCGACCTTCAGAGGGACCTTCATCCGCCTCTGGCGGAGAGGCATGATATCCACCGCCAACTCCCGCACGGCGTCGACCTCCCTGGCCGGGCACTCGAAGATCAGCTCGTCGTGCACCTGGAGGATCATGCGGCTGGCCAAACGGCGCGCCTGCATCTCAGCGTCGATGCGGTTCATGGCGATCTTGATGATATCGGCGGCGGTGCCCTGCACCGGCATGTTTATCGCCGCTCGCTCGGCGGCCTGACGGACATTGACGTTGGGCGAGTTGATCTCGGGAATGTAGCGGCGGCGGCCGAGAAGCGTTTCGGCGTAACCCCGCTCCCGCGTCCGCTGCACTGTCTCCTCGCTGTACTTGCGGATGCCCGGGTACTTGGCGAAGTAGGTCTTGATGAACTCCGCCGCCTCCTCCCGAGAGATGCCCTCCCGCTGGGACAGGCCGAACTCGGTGAGCCCATAGAGCACGCCGAAGTTGAACACCTTGGCCCGCCGCCGCATCTCCGGCGTGACCTCGGCCAGGGACACGCCGAACACCTGGGAGGCGGTGGCGGCGTGGATGTCCTCGTCCCGCTCGAAGGCGCCGACCAGCCCAGGGTCCTCGGTGATGTGAGCCATGATCCGCAGCTCGATCTGCGAGTAGTCAGCCGAGAGAAGCAGCGGCTCGGGCCCGACGTCGCCGGCCACAAAGGCCCGCCGCACCTGGCCGCCCAGCTCCGTGCGCACCGGTATGTTCTGGAGGTTGGGGTTGCTGGATGAGAGGCGGCCGGTGGCCGTCGCCGTCTGGTTGAAGTCGGTGTGGAGGCGGCCCGTGCGGGGATTGATCAGGCCGGGCAGAGCATCGACGTAGGTGGACCTGAGCTTGGTGAGCTCTCGGTATTCGTGGACTTGGTCGACGATGGGGTGGAGCCCCCGCAGACCCTCCAGGGACTGGGCGTCGGTGGAGTAGCCCAGCTTGGTCTTGCGCGTCTTGGGCAACCCCAGTTGCTCGAAGAGCACCTGGCTGAGCTGCTGGGGCGAGCCAATGTTGAACTGGTGGCCCACTTGCCCGCAGATCTCCTCCTCGACCCTGGCGATCTCGCCAGCCAGCGTCTGCGACATCTCCCGCAGCACACCCACGTCCAGGGCCACGCCCGCCATCTCCATGCGGGCCAGCACCGGCACCAGGGGCATCTCTACCTCCACGAACAAGGGCCAGAGGTTCTGCTGGCGCAACTCCTCCTCCATCAGCGAGCGCAACCGGCCGGTCATGTCGGCGTCAGCGCAGGCGTAGCGGCCAGCCACCTCCACGTCCACCTCGGCCATGGAGATCTGCTTGCTCCCCTTGCCGATGAGCTCACTGATAGGGGTCATCTCGATGCCCAGGCGCTTGGAGGCCAGCCATTTGAGGGAGAGAGCGCCCTCGCCGCGTCGGTAGCCGCCACCGCCGCCCTCGCCCAGCAGGTAGGCAGCGATCATCGTGTCGAAGGTCAGGTCGCGGGTCCAGATGCCCTCGCCGGCCATGACCACCATGTCGTACTTGGCGTTGTGGGCCACCTTCTCGACGCCTTCGCCCTCGAACAGAGGCCCCAGCCGCCGCAGCACCGTCTCCAGGGGGAGCTGGTTGGCGGCCAGGCGGTGGCCGACGGGGATGTAGTAGGCCTGGCCCGGCCCCAGGGCAATGGCGATGCCCACCAGCCGCGCCCGCATGGCGTCGATGTCGGTGGTCTCGGTATCGAAGGTGAACGAACTCTGGGCCTCGATACGCTGGGCCAGGGCTTCCAGTTCCTCCTCTGTCTGCACCAGATGATAGTCCACCTCGGCGGCGGCTTCTCTCACCGCCGCCGCTGGCTCCACGCCGGGCAGGCGGGGGATCAGGCTGGCAAACTCCAGCTCGCGGAAGAGGTCGAGCACCTTGTCGCGGCCGTACCGCTCGAAGCCGCAGGCCTCCAGGTCGAGGGTGACCGGTGCATCGGTGACGATGGTAGCCAGGGCCTTGCTCTTGAGGGCCCGCTCCTGGTGAGCGCGCAGAGCCTCCCGCAGCCGCTCTGGCTCCACCTCGTCGATGTGCTCCAGGACACCCTCCACGCCCCCGTATTGCTCGATCAGCTTGACAGCCGTCTTGTCGCCCACGCCGGGCACACCGGGGATGTTGTCGGAGGCATCGCCCTTAAGGCCCTTGAGGTCGGTCATCTGCTGAGGCCATACGCCGTAGCGCTCGTGCACGTCCTCGGCGTCTTCGTATATCACCGTGTCGCGCTGATAGGGGCGAAACATGAACAGATGGATGCCCGCCTGCACCAACTGGGCAATATCGCTGTCCAGCGATACCAGATAGGTCTCGATGCCCTGCTCCGCTGCCTGGCGGGCCAGGGTGCCCAGCACGTCGTCCGCCTCATAGCCTTCCAGTTCGTAGATAGGAATGTCGAAGGCCTGGATGAGCTCACGGCAGCGGCCGATCTGAGCCCTCAGGTCCTCCGGCATCTCGGCGCGGTGAGCCTTGTAGGTGGGCTCCTGCTCGTGGCGAAAGGTGACCCTGCCCTTGTCCAGAGCCACCGCCAGGTGGGTGGGCCTCAGCTCCTGGAGGACGGAAAGCAGCGTGTTAGCGAAGCCATAGGCAGCTGTCACCACCTCGCCCGTCTTGCGCACGGTGAGCGGTTCCTTCACAGCGTGATAGGCGCGGTGGATGATGCCGTGGCCGTCTAGAAGAACCAGCAGAGGCTTATCGCGCTTCTCGCTCACAAGGGGAATTATAGCACCGGCGGTCTCGCACCACAGCGTGCCCCGAAAGGCACGGCATTCCCCTGCGCCGCAGGCGGACCCATGTTGGCACGAGTTCGAGGCGGAACTTAGGCTGTCGCGCGCCGCGAGCGCTGGGCATTTGCCCCCCGCGAGGTTAAAATGGCAAATGGGCCATAATGAGAGTGGCAGACTATGCGACATCCGGGCAGCAAGTGCAAGCTGCCGGCGAAACGTGAGGAACGACAATGGCGACACGACAGGTACAGGTTGAGGAACTGATCAGGCCGGCCAACATCAGGAAGTTGCTGCAGAAGACCGTGGACACCTACCCGCTCGAGTGGAAGGTGGTCCAAGAAGCGCTGCAGAACGCCAAGGACGCCATTCAGAAAGCCGGGAGACCCGGCACCGTGCAAATCGAGCTAGACGTTGGGCGAGAAAGCGTCACTGTCACCGACGACGGCTGCGGGTTTCCGCCCAACTTGGACCTGCTCGGCATAGGGGGTACCGACAAGGACGATCCCTACGAGCCGTTCGTGAGCGGCAACCAGGGCGTAGGAATTAAGGCCGTGATCTTCTCCTCCAACAGCTTCAAGCTGGACAGTGTTCACAAGGGCCAGCGCTGGCAAGCTTGGATAGAGGGGACCAACCGCTACCTGACTGGGAAACGGCCGGTCCTCAAGGTAACGGAGCCCGTCGAGAGCCCCGACCCGTCGGGGACGAGAGTGGAATACTCCTTTCCCGAGAACTGGGTAACCCAGTTTGTCAACGACGTGGTGACAAGCCACGTTCCAACGGTCCGTGAGCATCTATGCAAAGAGCTGGCGGACAAGGTGAGGCTAGCTTTCGAGTTTCACTTCCGCTCGTTCAGTTACGCTGGCGACGTTCAGGCCCTCTTAGGGTGCGACGGCGTCGTGCCAACAACCTTCCGGGTCAGCGTGCTTGCTACGGGCGGACCGTCAGCGCGCCTCGATCCGATGCTGCGCCAGCTGCTTGAGCAGGGCGGAAGGATCGAGGTACGGTTCCCTAACAAGCACTGGGATTTCCAAGAAGCCGTGGACCGAACCCGCGAGCGCATGCCCAAACCGACCGTGCTTGATATTCAGCTTCCGGAGGGTGGGAGAATCGGGGCCTACACCGAGCGGTACGCGTACGTAGCCAAGCTGACGACCCGCCAGCAGTATGAGGCGCTCCTCCGAAACCCGAACCTGAGAAAGCCCATCGACCCTGCCACCTATTCCCAACTGTTCGACCAGCTGGATGGGATCTATCTCGTCGTTGGCGCGCGGCCCACGCTGCTGAACTACTTTCTGGGGCCCCCCAGGCAGTTCATATCCGCCTCGGGTATCCCCACGTCACACGTCCTGTCGGGTCCCACCCGCGGGGGCGAGGCCTCATATGTGGCAAACAACATACACTTCGTGGCCAACGTCAGCTGCCGGCTTAACTATGGGAAGCAGACGATCCCAAATCCTTGGCTTGTCGGCATGGTCAGCCGGTTCTTTAACGACGCGGTACGCGCGACGCTGCGAAACGTGGCAACAGCGATCGTTGGCCACCAGCTTGGCTCAACCTCAGCCGACGACATCGAATCCGGCCTGGGCGTTGAAACGGACATCCTGGGGCGAGACGACTTGGCGGGGGGCAAGCTTGCTTTCAAGAAGGTCCCTCACGACGAGAACGCGCTGATCGCCATATACAGCGAGCTGCTCGGCCGAGGCATCCTGACCGGATACCATCTCTATTCGCTGAGTGCGAGGGCTCGATACGATGGCCGGGCCACCATGAGGATCGCCAGCCACGACCATGTCCCGGAGCCCCGGTCGGACGGCGACCTCCACAACATCGAGTTCAAACTGGCGTTACGGGATCTCATCAACGACTTCGAGGAGGAGGCCAAGTTTCCAGGCGAGATCTCTCTCATCGTTGTCTGGGACGCCCAATTGCCGTCATCAGCAGCTGCAGACTACGAGGTCGTGGATATAGAACACACGGGTGATGCGGACAGGGCCATGGGTGGCGTGAGCAAGTGCCTCATCTGCAAGAGACTCGGCAGGTCGATCCAGCTGCTGGTGATAAAGGATGTAGTCCAACAGACATTTGAGGCATCCTGATCGCGCTGCAGACGCAGGATATTGACATGCGTAGCCGCCTCCTGCGCTGGCGCGAGCGAGAGCTGGTGTGCCGCTTCTACGGCCCCTCGGCCGTGGGCGAGCTGGAGCGGCGCTTCCGCGAGGCCATCGAGCGCCCGCCCCTCGGTTGACTTGCCGAAAAGGCAGGGCTTATGATTCCTCTGCCCAGCAAGGAGGAAGCTATGGACATCCCCAGGGAAAAGCTCATCGAGATGTACGAGCGCATGGTGACCATCCGCCGGTTCGAGGAGGGGGCGGCCGGCCTGATGCGCGACGCCCGCATCAAGGGCTTCATCCACCTCTACGCCGGCCAGGAAGCGGTGGCCGTCGGGGCCTGCTTCGCTATCGGCAAGGACGACTACATTGCCAGCCACCACCGCGGTCACGGCCACCTCATTGCCAAAGGCGGCGACCCCAAGAACATGTACGCCGAGCTCTTCGGCCGCCGGGACGGCTACTGCCATGGCAAGGGAGGCTCCATGCACATCGCCGACCTGGACCTGGGCATCCTGGGGGCCAACGGCATCGTCGGGGCCGGTCCGCCGATCGCCGTAGGAGCTGCCTTCGCCGCCCAGTACAAGGGCGAGCGGGGGGTCTCCCTCTGCTTCTTCGGCGACGGCGCCACCAATCAGGGCACCGTTCACGAGGCCCTGAACCTGGCCGCTGTCCTCAAGCTGCCCGTGGTCTTCATCTGCGAAAACAACCTCTACGGCGAGTACACCCGCCAGGACCGCCACCAGACCGTCAAGGACATCGCCGAGCGGGCTAAGGCCTACGCCATACCCGGCGTTACTTTGGACGGCATGGATGTGTTGGCCGTGCATGAGGCCGTCAGCGAAGCAGTGGAGCGGGCCCGCCGCGGCGAAGGACCCTCCTTCATCGAGTGCAAGACCTACCGCTACTTCGACCACCAGGGGGTGGGCAACGGCGCCGCCGACCGACCAGCCGAGGAGATGGAGGAGTGGCGGGCGAAGGACGCTATTGTGCGCTTCCGCCGCCATCTTATCCAGACGGAGGCCCTCACCGAGGCGGAAGCCGAGGATATCGACCGGCGGGTGGCCACCCGCATCGACGAGGCCATCGCCTTCGCTGAGGCCAGCCCCCTGCCGACAGAGGACGACCTTCTGACCGACGTTTACGCCTGAGAGCACGAGGAGCGAGACAATGCGCCCTATCATCTATCTTATGGCCCTCAACGAAGCCCTCCAGCAGGAGATGGAGCGCGACCCCACCGTCTTCGTCACCGGCGAGGACGTGGGCCAGCATCCGCCCATGGGCGTCACCTTGGGCCTGCTCCAGAGATTCGGCCCTCAGCGGGTAGTCGACACCCCCATCTCCGAATCGGCCATCCTCGGCCTGGCCGTGGGAGCGGCCGCCGCTGGCCTGCGGCCGGTGGTGGAGATCATGTTCTTGGACTTCCTCTTTGTGGCCTTCGACCAGGTCATCAATCAGATGGCCAAGATGCGCTACATGTTCGGCGGCAAGGCCAAGCTGCCCATCGTCGTGCGCTGCCCTTGCGGCGGCGGCTACGGCATGGCCGCCCAGCACTCCCAGAGCCTGGAGGCCATGCTCTGCCACATCCCCGGCCTCAAGGTGGTCATGCCAGCCACCCCCTACGACGCCAAGGGACTCCTCACCGCCGCCATCCGCGACGACAACCCCGTCTTCTGCCTCGAGCACAAGAAGTGCTACACCCTCCCCGGCGACGTACCCCAGGAACAGTACGAAGTGCCTCTGGGCGTCGCCGAGGTCAAGCGGCCCGGCAGCGACGTCACCATCGTGGCAACGTCCTACATGGTGCATGAGGCCCTGAAAGCTGCCGACGAGCTGGCCCAGCGAGGCATCGACGCGGAGGTGATAGACCCCCGCACGCTGCTACCCCTGGACATGGACGCTATCCTCGCCTCCGTACGCAAGACCCATCGAGTGGTAGTCGTGCACGAGGCGGTGAAGTTCTGTGGTGTCGGGGGTGAGATCTCCGCCCAGGTCGCCGAGGCAGCCTTCGATGCCCTGGAAGCGCCGCCCCTGCGGGTAGCTGCCCCCTTCAGCCCTGTGCCCTTCAGCGCCCCCCTGGAGGAGGCCTACCTCCCCAACGCCCAGAAGATCATCGATGCCGTATCGTCGGTAGTGCAGGCGAGGACAGAATGAGGTAAGATAGATGGGAGAAAGGTGGGGAGATCATGCGACACAGGAGGGAACCGCAGCCGCCACCTAATCCGCCTCCGAAGCCCCCTGCGCCTCCGCCCAGCGCGCCTCAGGTGATAGAGAAGGGCGTAAAGTAGCCCTAATTGGCTGCTGCATTGGCTGCAACGATGGCGAGCAGGCCTGCGGCAGCCATCAGGGTTTCCGAGGCCAGAAGGCGAGTGGCCCAGCCAGCCCGGCTGAGCTTGGTGCTGATTTTTCCCGAATTCTCCTTGAGAGAGAGTACACATGCATCGGCGACCCACGATCGCATTATCTGATCCGAGTAGTCCGTGCCAAAAGACAAGAGCTGATCCCAGTTGGGTCTCAGGTCCCACTCGTGGAAGCGGTAGGCTAGCATGCCGAACAAGATTGCCGGGACGTACAGTAGCACCACCACTATCATGAACGCGACTCCGGTCCAGAGCGATCCCCTGCTCTCTGTCTGGACCGCAACAGATGCGAAGCCCGCAAAGAGGGTCGCGATTGCACTGGAAGCTCCGATTATCACGCCGATCTTGTTATCGATCGCATCTATCTGACGCATTTGTTCGTCGAGCCGTCGCATAGCGACGTCATATGCAACTTCCGCGCTTTCAAGAACCTGAACCGTCTCGTTTGAACCCATGGCGCGACTCCTTGCTTTGCTGCCCGTCACTACTAACGTTATTGCACGTCAGAACGTTAACCCGAGCTGAGCAGAGCATTGCTCGGCCCCACACTGCCCATCGCGGATACGCCACGGTAATACAATCGCCTTGAACCAGGCCAGGCATCAGCTATAATGTTTGCAACTTGACTCTTGCCGGACTGCCCACAGGAGGGACCCCATGTCAGACCCTGCCGACATGCCCCTTGCCCTTGATGACATCCGCGTCCTCGACCTGGCGGGCGAGCCAGGCATGTACTGCGGCAAGCTGCTGGCCGAGCTGGGGGCGGACGTCGTCAAGATCGAGCCGCCGGCCGGCGACCCAGCTCGCCGCATCGGCCCCTTCTTCCACGACGAGGTTGACCCCAATAAGAGCCTCTACTTCTTCGGCCTCAACTCCAGCAAGCGCTCCATAACCCTGAATATCGCCACCGCCGATGGCCAGGCCCTGTTCAGACGTCTGCTGCCCACAGCCGACGTAGTGGTGGAAACCTTCGCGCCGGGCTATCTGGACAGCATCGGCCTGGGGTACGACACCCTCAGCCAGATCAAGCCCGATATTATCCACTGCTCCATCAGCAGCTTCGGCCAGTGGGGGCCGCACAGCCATTACCAGGCGCCCGACATCGTAGCCACCGCCATGAGCGGCATGATGTACCTCGCCGGCTTCCCCGGTGAGGCGCCCGACCGGCCCTACGGCAATCAGACCTACTACTGCGCCTCCATCCAGGCCACCACCGCTATCCTGATGGCTCTCCTGCATCGGGACGCCGCCAGCGAGGGTCAGCAGGTGGAGGTGTCCATGCAGGAGGCCCTGTTGCTGAACCAGGAGACGGCCGTCCCCTACTGGGACATCCGCAAGGACCTGCGTGGGCGAGTGGGGAACGAGCGGCGGCTGCCGGCCATCGGCGTCTACGAGTGCCAGAACGGCTACGTCATGCTCATGGTGGGCGTACCGGGCTTCGGCTCCCCCTGGCCAGAGCTCATGCGCTGGATGGTCGACGAGGGCAAGGCCGAGGACCTGCTTGAGGAGCGATGGAAGAACCTGTTCGGCCAGCTCGACATGCGCCTGATAGCCGAACTCTACTTCGGCACCGACGTCGAGCTGGTGGCAACCTGGGTGCCCCGCCTGTCCCACATCGACGAGGTCCTAGCGAGGTTCATCAAGAGCTATACGAAGGAGCACCTCTATGAGGAAGGTCAGCGGCGGGGCCTGCTGGTGGCGCCCGTGAACACCCCCCAAGACCTGCTGGAGAGCCCTCATCTCAACTACCGCCGCTGGTTCACGCCGGTGGAGCACCCCGAGCTGGTGACCACCATTACCTACCCCGGTCCGCCCTACCGGTTGCGCGAGACGCCCTGGCGTATCCGCCGTCGCCCGCCCCGCATCGGCGAGCACAACCAGGAGGTCTACTGCAGCGAGCTGGGCCTGTCCCAGGAGCAACTGGCGACCCTCACTGACGCCGGGACCATCTGAGGCCGAAGGAGATCAGTCCAATGCAGGCCAATAGGCGACCCTTGGAAGGCATCCGAGTGGCCGACTTCTCCTGGTTCGGTGCTGGCCCCATCTACACCGAGAACCTGGCCAACCACGGCGCCCAGGTCATCCGGGTCGAATCCCAAGCGCACATCGACGGCCTCAGGCTCGCCCATCCCATGCCGGAGGGCAAGTACACCTTCAACGTCAGCGGCTTCTACAACAACTATAACGCCAGCAAGCTCTCCTTCACTCTGAACATGAAGCACCCCAAAGCGTTGGACGTAGCCCTCCGCCTTGTGGCCGTCAGCGACATCGTCGCCGAGAATTACACCCCCGGCACCCTCGAGAAGTGGGGCCTCACCTACCAGAAGCTTCAGGAGGTCAAACCCGACATCATCCTGGTGCGAGAGCCCATGCAGGGTAGCGATGGCCCCCATGCCAACTTCGCCGGCTTCGGGGCGGTCATCTCCCCCCTGGCGGGCATCAGCCATCTCAGCGGCTCCCCCAAGCGGGTGCCGGTGGGCCTAGGCACCAATTACACCGACTACGTCATCAATCCCGGCCACGCTGCCATCGCCACTCTGGCCGCCCTGCACTACCGCAACCGCACCGGCAAGGGTCAGCTCATCGAGGTGGCCCAGATAGAGTCGTCAGTGTGCGTGGTGGGCACGGCCATCCTGGACTATGCTGTCAACGGCCGTGTCCAGAACCGGCAGGGCAATCGCCTGCCCTACGCCACCCCCCACGGGGCCTATCGCTGCCGGGGTGACGATTGCTGGTGCGTCATCGCCGTCTTCAACGACGACCAGTGGCAGGCCTTCTGCCAAGCCATTGGCGACCCCCAGTGGTGCCATGAGGAGCGCTTCGCCTCCCTTCAGGGCCGCAAGGAGAACGAGGACGAGCTGGACCGACTGGTCGAGGGCTGGACCAGCACCAGGACAGCCGAGGAGGTGATGGAGTCCCTCCAGGCGGCGGGTGTGGCCGCTGGCGTCGTTCAGAACGCCCGGGATGTGCTGGAGAACGACCCTCACCTCAAGGAGCGCGGCTACTACGTCTACCTCGATCACCCCGAGGCCGGCCGTACCGCCTACGATGGCCCCGGCTTCCGCCTATGCAAGACGCCGGGCAGGCTTCGGCCGGCCCCGATGCTCGGGGAGCACACGGAGCGCGTCTGCAAGGAGGTCCTCCAGATGGACGACGAGGAGATGGCCCAACTAGTGATAGAGGGAGTGCTGTTCTAACCCTAGTGGTCTGGTTGTCTTAGGAGGGAGATACTCAATGGCTCTAGTTGACGGCGGCGACCTGGTGGCCCGCTGCCTCAAGCAAGAAGGGGTGGACGCCATCTTCACCCTCTGCGGCGGCCACGTCCAGGCCATCTACGACGCCTGCATCGACGAGAACATCAGGGTGATCGACGTCCGCCACGAGCAGGCCGCCGGCCACGCCGCCGAGGGCTGGTCGCGCGCCACCCGCAGGTGCGGCGTAGCCGTGGTCACCGCCGGCCCCGGCGTCACCGACGTGGTCACCGCCGTCGCCAACGCCTACCAGAACCGCAGCCCCATGCTGGTCATCGGCGGCCGTAGCCCCCTGGCCGATTTCGAGAAGGGCGCCCTCCAGGAGATGGACCAGGTGGAGCTTCTGCGACCCGTGACCAAGTGGGCCCGCTGCCTGTACGACACCAAACGCATCCCCGAGTACATGGCCATGGCTTTTCGCCACGCCCTTAGCGGCCGCTACGGCCCCGTGTTTCTGGAGATGCCCTCGGACGTACTCTTTCGGCGGGTGGAGGAGAACGAGGTCACCTTCCCCTCCAGCTACCGCCCCCACGGGCGTGTCCAGGCCGACCCCAGCGTCGTCCGCCAGGCGGTCCGGCTCCTGGCCTCGGCCCACCAGCCGCTGGTCATGGCTGGCAGCCTCGTCTACTGGTCGGCCGCCCACGATCGCCTGCGCCAGCTCATCGAAAAGCTCCAGGCGCCCGTCTACCTCAACGCCATGGCCCGCGGCTCCATCCGCCAGGATCACCCCCTGTTCTTCTCCCGCACCCGTCGCGGTGCCCTGGCCCGCGCCGATGTCATCCTCATCATCGGCACCCCCCTCGACTTCCGCCTGGCCTATGGCAAGCGCTTCAACCCCCAGGCCAAGATCATCCAGGTGGACATCGATCCCACAGAGCTCGGCCGTAATCGCGACATCGATGTGTGCGTCGAGGGCGATGCCGGCGCTGTGCTAGAGCAACTGCTGGCCGAACTGGGCGACGGTAGGCCCGACCACGATAGCTGGATCAACACCCTACGCGATGAAGAGGAGAAGACCCTGGCCGCTCGCCAGGAGTTCCTCAACTCCGATGCCGTCCCCATCCACCCTCTGCGCCTGTGCAAGGAGATGGCCGAGTTCGTGGACGAGAACACCATCGTCATCGGCGATGGCGGCGACATCGTCAACCTCGCCGCCCAGGTGCTGCCCATCAACTACCCCGGCCAGTGGTACGACCCTGGCCCCATGGGGACGCTGGGGGTGGGCACCGGCTTCGCCATGGCCGTGAAAACGGCCCTCCCCCAGAAGAAGGTCCTGATGGTCAACGGCGACGGCACCTTCGGCCTCAACGGCTTCGAATTCGACACCTTCGTCCGCTTCGACCTGCCCGTGGTCTCCGTCGTGGGCAACGACCGCCAGTGGGGCCAGATCGCCGTGGGCCAGCGGATGATGTACGGCCGCGATCGGGCCATCGCCAGCGTCCTGAGAGACAACGCCCGCTACGACAAGGTGGTCGAAGGCCTAGGCGGCCACGGGGAGTTTGTGGAGCGGCCCCAGGACATCCGGCCAGCCCTGGAGCGAGCCTTCGCCTCAGGCAAGCCAGCCTGCGTCAACGTCATCACTGACCCCGAGCCACCGGGCATCCGTGGCGGCTACCAGTTCATGTAACGATTGAGGCTGTTGAAAAAGCGCCCTTGTTTGCCCTTCGACACGCTCAGGGCGAGCGGTTTGAGGTGCCTGCGCGTCTCCGCTCGTGGTGAGCCTGTCGAACCATGAACGGAGCAGGGGTTTCTCAACAGCCTCGATTGCCCTGCACCCGCCCCAGGCTGCGGCTTGGGCCAATCTGGACGCTAGCCACGGAAATGCAGTAACATCCCTCTTGGCGTTACGCCTGTTGAGCAGACGCAAAGGCAGCAGTAGTGGAGAGCTAGCTATGGATGTCCGAAATAAAGTGGCCGTGGTCACCGGCGCCAGCCGCGGTATCGGTAAGGCAATAGCCGTCGCCCTGGCCGCTGCTGGGGCCGACGTCGTCTGCACCGCCCGCTCCAGTGAGGCCAGCCCATCCAAGCTTCCCGGCACCATCGACCAAGCCGCCCGAGAGGTCGAGGCCCTGGGTCGTCGTGCTCTGGCCATCCCCATGAACCTCGCCAAGGACGAGGAGGTGGAGGCGATGGCTCGCCGCACGCTGGCGGAGTTCGGGCGGATAGACATTCTGGTGAACAACGCCGCCGTCAGCGCCGGCGGCTCCTTCCTGGACGTTCCGGTCAAGCACTGGGACCTGGTGATGAACGTCAACGTGCGGGGCGTCTACCTCTGCACCAGAGCCTTCCTGCCCACCATGATAGAGCAGCGCAGCGGCTGCATCATCAACATCTCCTCTTACGCCTCCCAGGCGGAGGGAAGTTGGGGTCTGGCCTACTCCGTGTCCAAGGCAGCCCTAGAGAGACTGACCACCGGCCTGGCCGCCGAACTGCAGCCCCATAACATCGCCGTCAACGCCCTTCAGATCGAGCGCTTCGTGGCCAGTGAGGGCTTTGTATATCTTACCCCCAGCGCCGATCACTCCACCTGGGACAAGCCGGATGTGGTAGGCGAGGCCACCCTCTGGCTGATCAGCCGCGACCCCAGCTACAGCGGCCACGTGGTTACCCTGGGCGACATCGAGCGCGAGCAGGCTCGGACCTGAAGAAGCAACCCCTCCTCGCGCCTACTACTCGCCCGGCCACATGTCGCGGAACACATACCACTGGTCGGGGTAGCGCCGGACAAAGCGCTCGAAGATGTCCACCAGCTGCTGAGTCAGATCGCGAATGTCCTCCTCGGCATCTTTTGTCCTGTCGGAGAGAATAGGAGGACTGCCGTAGGCGATGAACCGATTGCCAGGCCGCCGCACCGCCACCCCGAACACGATAGGGGCACGGCTGATGCGGGCCAGGCGCGCCGGGCCGGCCGGAAAGTAAGTGGGGTGACCCAGGAAGTTCACCGGCACGCCGCCGTTGTCCCGATAGCCCACGTCCACTATCAGAGCCACCATCTCCTCTCGACGGAGGGCTCGCAGTAGCTGGCGACCGGTTCCGGCCGTAGGCAGGAGGGATACCCCCATCTTCGCCCGGCAGGTCACGATCCAGTCCATCATAACCTTAGGCCGCAACTGCTCCATGACGGAGGTGATGCGAAAACCTTTCATCCGAACAAGAGCACTACCCACCTCGATGCTACCCATGTGGGCGCTGGCGAAGATAACCCCTTTGCCGTGCTGCAGCGCCTCGTCGAAGTGCTCGTCGCCCTGGATGGTCACCCGCTGGAACTGCTCCTTCGACCAGCCCTGCACATGCAGCAGCTCAACGATGTACTTGCCAAAGTTGCGGAAGGAGCTGCGGGCTAGGCGCTGAACCCTTTCGTCCTCGGGCGAGCAGCCGAGCATGCGGGCGTAGTTGCGCAGAGCACCCTCTCGCTTGCTGGTCCAGAGCCAGTAGCACAGGTCGGCGATGGGCAGGGAGATATGGTAGCCCAGGCTCAGAGGCACCACCTTGGCCAGACCCACGTTCGCCGGGTACAGCCATGACTCCACGATCCCATGGTGCCTATCTTGGGACAATTCTACCCTCTCTTCGATCTTGCCTGCCATCTTCGCTCCAGCGCTCCCTTAGCAAACAACTAATCGCTCCCGTCAACACCACGATATTTTGCGATTAGGTTCGCCCCTCGGCGTATGTCTCCTCCAGTTCCCGCACCCTCTCCTCGGGCAGCCGCATGAACAATCCATACGACTCCGCCATCAGCCTTCCTTCCTCGCTGCGGATCTCCCCTCGCACCTCCAGCCAGCGGCCACGGTTGCGTATAACCTCTCCCGAGACCGTCGCTTTTTGACGCAGCGGCAGCGGTTGGCGGAACTTCACCTCCATCTTGCCGGTCACCGCCCACACGCCGAGCCCGTACATCGCCCAGCCCATGGCCTCGTCCAGAGCGGCAGCCGTCACCCCGCCATGCATAAGGCCAGGATATCCCTGATGCTTATCCTGGGGCAGGAAATCGGCCACCGCCTTGTCTCCCTCGAAGCGAAACTCCAGCTTTAGACCGGCGGGGTTGAGGTCTCCGCAACCGAAGCAATACCGTCTAGCAGCGATTTCCCCTGGCAAGCCCTACTCCTCGCAGGCCCTGAAGATGGCCACCGAGTTCTGCCCGCCGAAACCGAAGCCGTTGGCCATCGCCGTCCGGACCGGCGTATGGCGGGCCACGTTGGGCACATAGTCCAGGTCGCACTCGGGGTCCGGCGTCTCCAGATTGATGGTCGGCGGGATGATGCCGTCGCGGATGGCCAGCACGCAGGCGATGGACGAAATGGCCCCCGCGGCGCCCATCAGGTGCCCCACCATGGACTTGGGCGAGCTGATCGGCACCTTGTAGGCGTGCTCCCCGAACACCTTCTTGATACTCATGGTCTCCGAAACGTCGTTGAGGGGGGTGCCCGTGCCGTGGGCGCAGATATAATCGATGTCTTCCGGACCCAGGCCGGCCGACTTGAGGGCGCGGCTCATAGCCAGAGTTGCCCCATAGCCGTTGGGATCGGGCATGGTTAGGTGATAGGCATCGGCAGTGAGGCTCCCCCCCACTATCTCGGCGTAGATCGGCGCACCCCGTCGCTTGGCATCCTCGTAGCGCTCCAGGATCATCACGCCCGCCCCCTCGCCGGGAACGAAGCCGTCGCGGTGCAGGTCGAAGGGACGGCAGGCCTTCTCGGGCTCGCCGCTGCGGGTGGACAGAGCTCTCATGTTACAGAAGGCGGCGAAGACCACCGGAATGAGGACCGCCTCCGAACTGCCGGCGATGACCGCCGCCGCCTCGCCCAGGTCGATGAGGCGCTTAGCCTCCACCAAGGCATAGATGCCACTGGCGCAGGCCTCGATGGAGGTAATGACCGGCCCGCGGATGCCCCATAGCATCGATACCTGACAGGAGGCCATGTTGGGGATCAGGGCAGGTATCAGCAAAGGGCTGACGCGACCGGGGCCCTTGGTCAGGAAGACCCTTTCTCCTTCCACCACGTCGGGCATGCCACCGCCGCCGGTATTCATGACCACGCCCACCGAGTCACGGTTGTGGTCGTCGATAGCGAGGCCAGCGTCAGCGAGGGCCATCTTGGTGGCAGCCACGGCGAACTGGACGAAGCGGGAGGCGCGGCGAGCGGCCTTGGCGTCCATATACTGAGTAGGGTCGAAGTCCTTCACCTCGCCGGCGATGCGACAGGTGTAGGGGCTAGCGTCGAAGGCGGTGACTGGCCCCACGCCAGAGACGCCGTGGGTCAGGTTATGCCAGAACTCATCCACCGTAAGGCCATTGGGGCTTATCACCCCGATACCGGTGACCACCACTCGGCTCACAGCTTCACCTCCGCTTGGCCCGCAATAAGAACCTCGCCCTGCTGGTTCAGACACTCGACGTCGCACCATAGGCGGCGTCCCTCATGCCCTTCTTGCACTCGCTGGACATGGCCGCCGATGGTGACTGTCTCATCCGACCGGGCTGCCCCCCTGAAGCGTATCTTCAGCCGCCCGCCAGCGAGCCAGGCCTGGCCGAAGGCCGCCGTCAGCATCTCCGACAGGTAGGCCAGCAGAAGCATACCATGGGCGATAGTCCCACCGAAGGGCGTCTGGGCGGCAAAGGCTGGGTCCACGTGGATAGGATTGAAGTCGCCGCTCGCACGAGCGTAGCGATCGATCTTCTCCTGGCTAAGCGTCTTAGCCGAGGACGGCAACTCTGCCCCCATCACCCAGCGCTCCTCGCCTACTGCTTCCTGCCTCATCGAGGCACCATCACAGTCAACCGACCCGCCAGCACCGACCGGCCGGACTCGTCCGCGCCCTCCATGCCGACGGCCAGGACCCAATAGCCGCCCCGCTGCGAACGATGGCTCAGCCAGGCACGGCAGGCGATCCGCTCGCCCGTCTCCAGCGCCCGCACGAACTCCAGCTCCTGGGAGCCATGAATAGAGCCCGCCGGCAGCGTCATCTCCTCCATCAGCGACCGTAGGGCCAGGGCAGCCACCGCCATGGGCGGCACCCAGGCCTTACCTTCCGCCTGAGCCAAGCGGGGCAGCGCTTCGTCCTCCACCGCCTCCAGATAGCGGACCACCGCCTCCTCGTCCAGAACGAAGGCCGTAGCTGAGAACCGGTGACCCTTCTCCAGCGCCTCGATGGCCTTGTTCACACCCTAGGTTCCTCTTCCGCTTGACGCAAGGCTCCCGATATGAATGACACAAAAAGACCAAACTGTCAATGGCATAACGCGGGTTATCCTATTTTCCCTTCGCACCTGCCGCGAAGCGGCTGATATCGATGATCCGCCGCTCGTGGGTCCCCTCGCCGATCTTCACTCCACCCTCGTTGTGGGCCTCCACGGCAAACACACAGCGGCGGCCATCCACCTCCTGCACCGTCGTCCTGATGGTAACCTTCATGCCGATGGGCGTGGGTGCTGTATGGGCGACGTTTATGCGAACGCCCACCGACTGCTCACTCGGGCCAAGGAAAGGCAGCAGGCTCTGGAGGGCCGTGGCCTCAATGTGTCCGACCATAGCCGGCGTGGAGTAGAAGGACGCCCCCGGCCCCAGGTGAGCGATGCCCATCTCCGGCGTAGTGGTAATGGTCATCTCGTTACTGTGCCCCACGGGGATCTCCTTCATCTCTCCTCCCTCTTCTAACCAGCGTGCTCAGCTCGATTCCGCCCTAGTATAAGGGATGACCAGCCGCCGGATCGCTCTTATCTACCGCAAGAGCCGCAAACAGGCCCGCACCGTCCAGGCCTTCCTGGAAGTGCTCCGGTCCATCTACGGGCTCGAGCTACCCGCCGGCTCGACGGGCGGATAGGGAGCCCGCTAGCCCACCGCTGCCGCTATCGCCTTGAGGCGATCCACGTTCTCCTTGTCCGGCCCCCCGGCCTTCTTGCCCTCCTTGGAGAAGCCGGGCACCTCCAGCAGAAAGGGCAGGTCACGGAAGGCAAGGTGGGCCATGATCACCTCGAACCCCGCGCGGCCGATGTGGCCCTCGCCGATGTTCTCGTGGCGGTCGACGCCGCCCCCCAGGGGGCACTTGGAGTCGTTGGCATGGATGGCCACCAGATGGGCCAGCCCCACCTCGCGCTCGAATTCGTCCACGGTCGCTGCCAGCCCGCCCGCCGTCGCCACGTCATAGCCGGCGGAGAAGGCATGCTGGGTATCGAAGCAGACCTTCAGCCGTGGGCTGGCCACCTCCTTCATGATAGCCGCCAGCTCGCCGAGCTTGCGGCCGACGCTGTCGCCCATGCCGGCGCTGTTCTCCAGGATTAGCCAAGTATCTTCAGGCGTCTCGGCCAGCACGCGGCGAACTGAATCCACGATCTGGCCGAAGACCTGCTGGAAGCCCGCCCCCCGATGGCTGCCGACGTGGAAGATGACCCCCTTGGCTCCAATGGCCGAGCTGAGCACCATATCGGCGATGAGGGCGTCCTGGGACTTGATCAGGCTCTCGGGATTGCTGGTGGCCAGGTTCACCAGGTAGACGCCGTGGATGAAGAGCGGCCAGATGTCGGCCGCCGCCGCCCGCGCCCGAAAGGCCTCGGTCTCCTGCGGGGGATAGACCTTCCTCCGCCAGCTCTGAGGAGGAGCCCCGAAGATCTGGATGGTCTCCGCCCCCATGGCCTGGGCCCGCTCGATCCCCTTTTCCAACCCGCCGGCTGTGGAAACGTGCGCGCCGATCCGCATCCCTTTGCCTTCTCCTTCCCCCGCCTGATAGCAGGACGGCCTCCTACGGGTAGAACAGCCGCTGCGCTTCCTTCCTCAGCTCGGCCCGAAAGTCCGGATGGGCGATGGCGATCAGCTCCTCGGCTCGCTGACGGTGGTTCTTGTCCATGAGGCGAGCCACGCCATACTCGCTGATCACCGTGTCGGCGAAGAAGCGAGGTATGGTGATCAGGGAGCCCGTTTCCTGCTGAGCGACGATGCGAGAGACGCTGCCGCCCAGGGCTGTGGACGGCGCCAGAGTAATGGCCCGCCCACCCTTGGAGAGCAGCGCCCCCAGGTGAGTCTCCGGCTGACCGCCGCAGCCGTTGACCATCCGCCCCCCAAACACGCTCTCGGAATTGATCTGGCCGGTAAGGTCCACCGACACGGCGTTGTTTATGGCGTAGTAGTTGTCGTTTTGGGCGATGACCCTGATATCCAGCAGGTACTCGGGGTCATACAGCTCGAAGGCGGGGTTATCATCGATGATCGCCAGGTCCTCATCGTTGGCGCCGGACCAGGCCACCGCTACTGCCTTCCCCTTATGGATGGTCTTACGCTTGCCGTTGATAACCCCCGCTGCCACCAGCGTGGCCAGGCCCGGCGCCGCCATCTCCGTGTGCAGGCCCAGGTCCACCTTGTTGTCGAAGGCACCTGCCTTGGGCATCAGGGCACTGGGCTCGCCTATCCCGATCTGGATGGTGGCTCCATCGGGCAGCAACTCATTCAGATAACCGGCGATAGCCCTGGCGTCATCAGGCGGCTCCAGAAGGCCCATGTAGCGTCGCAGCACGTCGGGCTCCACGAAAGCGATAAGCGGCCCTACGGGCGCCAAGCGGTTGAAATCCCCTCCTAGCTCAAGGATGCTCATCATGTCGGCCCGGCGCTCCGGCGGCAGGGGAGCCAGCCACTCCTCCACCATCTCCCGCGTGACGGGGGTAGCTGGCAGCTCCACGATATGGTCCAACTCGGAGATGTGGACGAAGCAGTCGCCGTACATCTTGGGCAGAAGAGGATCGACCTCGGCGATGACCGTCCTGGCCCGCCGAACGTGGCTGCCCTTGTTCCAGTAGTGAGGGCCAAAGGTGCAGTAGCCGTGCTTGTCAGGAGGAGTGACAGCCACCAGCAGCACGTCTATCTCCTCCCTTTCCGGCCGCCCCTCGTCTAGGGCCTTGAAGCTGAGGGAGAAGGCACTGGGCAGATAGGTGCCACGGCGGTCATCGGTGACGTGACGGGCGAAGTCGCCAATAAAGAACTCGAACTCGATGTTGAACACGTCCTGCCAGCCTGGCTGGAGCCAGCCAGGGTCGACGGCAGGAGCGGACAGCCGCAGGTCGATATGGCCCAGTTCCTGGCGGCGGCGACCGAGGGCGGCGGGCAGAACCCTGGGCGTGCCCAGCGGCACCACCACGCTGTCGCCCTCCTTCACCGCCTTCACCGCCTCGTCCTCTGACACCAGCTTGCGTTGGTACTCGTCGCGCCAGTCCATCCTTATGTCCTCCCAACCAGGCCAAACTGCCACGGACAATGGCGGCTACTATTATATGCGCTAAGGGCCTTGTGCCAAGGCCCCGCCCTGAGAGCAATTGTCATATAGATAGGCCCTCCTATCTAGACCCCCTGACGAGGCCATTGTAAAATAGCGGCGTCCGGGCAATCCCTGGGTGGAGAGAGACGACCATGTCGGACAGGATGCAGCAGGAGATCGAAGAGATCCTCGGCAAGTACAAGAGGTTCCCCCTGAGAGAGCCCCTCTGGCGACGCATCCGCCGCAGGTTGTCCCGCTGGCTCAGCAGCGTGGGTCGGTGGTGGGCCTCCCACCTGCCGCGCATTACCATAGGCCGGGTGATGCTGGTTGGCGTGGTCATGATCATAGCCGCCTGGTTCGGCGTCGGTGGCAAATCCGTCACCCAGATGGTGCTGGTTGCCGGCCTGATCCTCTTCGTAGCGGCGTTCATCTTCTCGCTACGCCGCCGCCCCCGCTACGTCGAGAAGCGTTGGCGCGGCCAGACGGTAAAACTCGCCGAGCCGGGTGTGAGTCAGCGCCTGCGCTCGTGGTGGGATCGCTGGCGCTCACGGGGGCGAACCCATCGCTAGCCATTCCTTACCCTAACCCCTCGAGCCCTTCCAGGCTCATCCCTCCTCTGTCCCGCTTCTCATTCCCCTGGACCCTCATCCTTAGCTGCCTCGCCCTGGCGGCCCGCCAAGGCACAGAGCCATCGCCCGAGCCCTTCCCGACTGTCAGCCCTACCGCCACCCTCAGCTCCACGCCCACCCTGGTAGAGAAGATCGACCAAGGGGCAGCAGCGTTGGGGCTAGACCCAGTGCCGACCGAACCTCACCTCCGCGGCGACCACCTCAGCTTCATGGAGGCGGGCATCCCAGCCGTCCTCATCCACCGCTTCGAAGATCCCCGCTACCACACCGAATCCGACCGAGCCGAGTTCGTCGAGCCACAACTCTTGGAGGATGCAGCGAAGCTGACCCTCCTAGCGCTAGGCGAACTGGCAGGCCCCTGAACCATGCCGCAAAGGATCTCTCAGGACTCCTTGGGCCAACTGCTTGCCGCCGGCCAGCCGTTATTGTAATATGCCTCTGAAACGCTTGGTCAGGCAGTGCCAGCGGGAGGAAGGACGATGGTTTTCAAAAGGCTTCTTTTGCCAGCGCTCTGCGTGGCCGTCATCGTCCTGGCGCTGGCTTGTGGCGACGAGGAGACAGGGGGTACTGACGGCGCCCAGGGACTCACCGATCCTGGCACCGTTGCCACGTCTACGCCCTGGGCAACGCCTCCACCCGTAGTCTACGTCGAGGAGGGCGTCGGCCCTGTGGGACCAGGGGACGGAACGTACACCGTTCAGGCAGATGACACCCTTTACGACATCGGCCAGCGCTTCGGCGTGAGCGTAGAAGAGCTGATGGAGGCCAACGAGATCACCGATCCGACCAGCCTGTCTGTAGGGCAAAAGCTGGTCATTCCAGGCCAGGAGCCCGGTCGCGTACCGGAGGGCACCCGAAGCCCAGAGGCCGAGGCTGCCACTGCCACGCCCTCCGCCGAGGGTGTCTACATAGTTCAGGAGGGCGACTATCCGGGCTCTATCGCCGAGCAGTTTGGCATCTCTCCTGAAGAATTAATGGAGGCCAACGACATCACCGACCCTGCCAGCCTTACAGTGGGACAAGAGCTCATAATACCCACAGCCACGCCTTCGCCCTGAGGTTGATGAAATACATAGGCAGTGCTAAGCCGAACCCCCTTGCGCTACATAGGGAGGCCTGCTAGCATCAAAAATCGCACAAAGACTGCGCATTTCTCCTGAGAACCGATGGCTGTCGAAGACAAGTTCGCCGAGCTAAGCAAGCTAAAGGAACAGGCCAGGCTGGGCGGTGGCAAGGAACGTATCGAAGCCCAGCACGCTCGCGGCAAGCTCACAGCGCGAGAGCGCCTCAGCTTTCTCCTAGACGAAGCCAGCTTCGAAGAGATCGATGCCCTGGTCGTCCATCGGGGCACCGAATTTGGCATCGACAAGCAGCGCTTCTACGGCGACGCCGTAGTCACCGGCTACGGCAAGATCGATGGCCGCCTTATTCTGGTCTTCGCCCAGGACTTCACCGTCGTCGGCGGCTCCCTGTCGGAGGCGGTGGGCGAGAAGATCATCAAGGTCATGAACCTGGCCATGAAGGTGGGCGCCCCCATTATCGGCATTAACGACTCAGGGGGTGCTCGCATCCAGGAGGGCGTAGCCAGCCTCAAGGGCTACGGCGATATCTTCCTACGCAACGTTCTAGCCTCGGGAGTTGTGCCCCAGATCTCGGTGATCATGGGGCCCTGCGCCGGCGGCACCGTCTACTCCCCCGCCATCACCGACTTCGTCTTCATGGTAGAGGGCACCAGCCGGATGTACATCACCGGCCCCGAGGTCGTCCGCACCGTCACCGGCGAAGACGTGTCCCACCAGGATCTAGGCGGAGCCAAGCCCCACGCCAGCCAGAGCGGTGTCTGCCACTTCGCCATCGATGGCGAGGAGGCCTGCCTGAGCGAAGTGCGGCGGCTGCTCTCCTTCCTTCCTTCCAACAATATGGAGGACCCACCGCGCCTGGAGCCCGAGGACGACCCCAACCGCACGGCTGACGACATGTTGGCCATCGTGCCAGCTGACCCCTCCCAATCCTACGACATGCACGAGGTCATCTACCGCATCATCGACAATAGCGACTTCATGGAGGTGCACTCCTCCTGGGCGCAGAGCATCATTGTGGGCTTCGCCCGCATGAACGGGTGGCCAGTGGGTATCGTGGCCAACAATCCCCAGGAGCTTGCGGGCGTCCTGGACATCCAGTCCTCCCGCAAGGGGGCCCGCTTCGTCCGCTTCTGCGATGCCTTCAACATCCCCATCGTCACCCTGACCGACGTTCCCGGCTACATGCCCGGCACTGGACAAGAGCACGGCGGCATCATCACTCACGGCGCCAAGCTTATCTATGCCTACGCCGAGGCCACCGTCCCCAAGGTCACCGTCATTGCGCGCAAGGCCTACGGCGGCGCCTACGTCGTCATGGGCAGCAAGCACCTGCGCGGCGATATCAATTACGCCTGGCCCTCCGCCGAGATCGCCGTCATGGGGCCCGATGGCGCGGTGAACATCATCTTCCATCGGGAGCTCGAGCGGGCCAAGAACCCCGAGGAGAAACGCCAGCAACTCACCGAGGAGTATCGGGCCAGGTTCGCCAACCCTTATGTCACTGCTTCCCGCGGCTTCATCGATGATGTCATCGACCCGCGGCAAACGCGCTACCAGATCATTCGCGCCCTGGAGATGCTACAGAACAAGACCGACACCAACCCATCTAAGAAGCACGGCAACATACCCTTATAGGTCCCGGCTGCCCTCAGTAGCGCTCCGGGATGAGCGGCCAGGGCCGCAGCTCTTGGAGGAGGATAGGCCACAAAGGAGCGCGGAGAGGCCCCAGAATTGCTCATAACCGCACATCCTGAACGCCAAACGGGATGCCGGACCATCCGAAGAGGGTGGCAGATTTTTTGTTTAATAGTAGCTGCGTGGTGACGACCTTGAAGGATAACGGAGGGGTAATGGCAGCCATCACGGCCGCCGTCACTGCTTATCTGGAAGAGGAAGAGAGGGCCCGTTTAGCCGTGGCGCCAGAGCCCAGACCCGTCGCACCACTCAGCCTGTGGCGGGTTTTTGGCCGTCGGGAAGCAATGAGGCCGCGAGCTTCATGGCGCCGGAGAATGGTCTAGAGAAGGGCAGGGAGGAGGATGGAAACATGATTCCGGCAAGCGAATTGACCACTGAAAAGGTAAAGACGAGACCGAAGGCAAAAAACCCGGTCAAGATCTGTGACATCACCCTCCGGGATGGCCATCAGTCCCTCCTGGCCACACGAATGCGCACCGAGGATATGGAATTCCTTGCCGATGAGTTGAACAAGTGCGGCTTCTACGCCATGGAGGTCTGGGGCGGAGCCACCTTCGATGTCCCCCACCGCTTCCTGGGTGAGGACCCCTGGGAGAGACCACGAATCCTAAAGAAGCTCATGCCCAATACCCAGCTCATGATGCTGCTGCGGGGGCAAAACCTGGTTGGCTATCGTAACTACCCCGACGATGTAGTCAGAGCCTTCGTCCACGAGGCGGCTGAGGCGGGGATCGACATCTTCAGGGTATTCGATGCCGTAAACGATGAGCGCAATCACGAGACAGCCTACAAGGCTATCAAGGAGACCGGCAAGCACATCCAGGGAGCGATATGCTATTCACTTACACAGCCCCGCCTGGGTGGACCCGTCTACAACATCGAGTACTTTGTCAACAAGGCGCTCATCCTTCAGGAGATGGGGGCTGACTCCATCTGCATTAAGGACCAAGCCGGGCTGATATCGCCCTACGATGCGTATGACTTGGTCAAGGCGCTCAAGGAACGTCTGCGGGTGCCCGTTCAGCTCCACACTCACTATACCAGCGGGCAGGCTAGCATGGCCCACCTCAAAGCCATCGAGGCCGGCGTCGATGTCGTCGACACCTCCCTGGCTCCGTTTGCTCACCGTACTTCCCACCCGGCGATCGAGCCGCTCGTGGTAGCACTCTACGGAACAGAGAGGGATACCGGGCTCGATGTTGATCAACTGGTCAAGTGCGATCGAATGCTCGAGCAAATCGCCCCCAAGTACAAGGACTTCCTCGACACTTCCAGGATGGCGGTTATCGATCCTGAGGTGCTGTCCCACCAGATCCCTGGCGGCATGACCTCCAACTTCATCGCTCAATTGAAGGCCGCTGGTGCCCTTGATCGACTGCACGAATGCCACGAGGAGACGATGAGGGTGCGCGAGGACCTCGGCGTTCCGCCATTGGTCACCCCTACCAGCCAGATCGTCGGGGTCCAGGCAGTGCAGAACGTCCTCGCCGGGCACTACAAGATGATCACTAAAGAGGTGAAGGATTACTGCTGGGGCCTTTACGGCAAGTCACCACTCCCAATTGACCCCAAGGTGCAAAAGAAGGCCCTCAAGGGCTATGAGCGAGGCGAGGAGCCGATCACTGTTCGCGCCGCCGACATGCTTGAGCCGGAGTTGGACAAGGCTAAGGAAGACACCAAGGATGTTGCCAAGAATACTCCTGATACCCTTATTTATGCTCTCTACCCCACTACCGGGATGAGATTCCTGAGGCTGAAGTACGGCCTGGATAAGGAGATCCCCGACGATTGGAAGCCGCCCAAGGCGCCGAGGACCCTGGAGGAAGTGCAGAAAGAAGACGAGCTTATCGAGCTGGCCAAAGCGGGCAAACTGGTGGAGAAGCGGGAAGTGGTAGTGCCTGCGAAAGGCCCCGGTACCCGCACTTTCAACGTGTTTGTTGGCGATGAGTACTACCAGGTGGATGTAGAACCAGTTGGAGGCTCCCCGCCGACCCCTGTGGCCTCCTCGACGGCCAGAAACCCTACGCCCACTGCGGCACCACCAGTCCCGCCGACGGAGAAGAAAGAAGCTCCACCACCGGCCGCAGAGGCCGCTCCCGGAGAGGCAGCGATTGTAGCGGCTATGCCGGGGATGATCATTCGTTATGAGGTCAACATAGGCGACCGAGTCAAGGCTGGCGATGTGGTCGTCGTCTTCGAAGCGATGAAGATGCAGAACAGTATTCCCAGCCCCATCGACGGAACGGTCAAGGCGATAAACTTTGGCCCTGGGGATTCGGTAGCCAAAGATGCGGTCATGGCCATAATCAGTCCCTAAGGCAGCGCGGCAGTAGCAGACACTCCTTCTGAAAGGTCAAGCAGAGAACAGTGAAGGGCTTCAAGCCTCAGCGAGGAAGGGTAATCAGGGAGGTAGTGCTCTGAATCCCTGGGATCTTGCGAATCTTCTCTCCCAGCACCGGGGGCATGTCAGTCAGGTTCTCCACCTGGACTTCGACAACGATATCGTAGGGCCCCATCACCTCGTGAGTTTCCGTGACCCCCGGGATGCCGCGCAGAATGTCAATGATTCCTTTGGTCGTCCCGGGATCGGTCACTATCAAGACATAGGCCTTTATCATCACGAATACAACTCCTACCTGGGACAACCAAACTTACGGCCCATTATACTACAGCGCCAGCTAGGGTTTCGCGGCAACGCTTGCAGGCTGAAGCTACTGGTCTGTTGCCAGGCGGAGTCTGAGAAGGGGGCTCAAGACCTTGGCTAAGAGTTTGACCTACAAGATCCTGGAAGAGCACCTACTCTCCGGGAAGCTAGAGCCCGGAACCGAGATAGGTATCCGAATTGATCAGACCCTTACCCAGGACGCTACCGGCACCATGGCTTACCTTCAGTTCGAGGCCATGGGCATCCCCCGGGTGCGCACCAAGCTCTCAGTGAGCTACGTCGACCACAACATGCTCCAGACCGGCTTCGAGAATGCCGATGATCACCGCTTCCTCCAGGGCATCGCCGCCAAGTATGGGATCTACTTCTCCCGCCCGGGCAACGGCATCTGCCACCAGGTGCATCTGGAGCGCTTCGGCGTGCCCGGCCAAACGCTCGTAGGGTCCGACAGCCACACACCGACCGGCGGCGGCCTGGGCATGATCGCCATCGGCGCCGGCGGCCTGGATGTGGCAGTGGCCATGGGCGGCCAGCCCTTCTACGTGATAGCACCCAGGGTGGTGCTGGTGCGCCTCACCGGCAGCCTGCCGCCCTGGGTCTCGGGCAAGGACATCATTCTGGAGGTGCTCCGCCGCCAGACGGTGAAGGGCGGCCTGGGCAGAGTCTTCGAGTACGGCGGGCCAAGCGTGGAGACCCTCTCCGTGCCCGAGCGGGCCACCATTACCAACATGGGGGCCGAGCTGGGAGCCACCACCTCCATCTTCCCTAGCGACGAGCGGACCCGCGAATACCTGCGCGCCCAGAAGCGCGAGGAGGTATGGCGCCCGCTGGCCGCCGACCCCGACGCCGAGTACGATGAGGTGGTCGAGATCGACCTCAGCACTCTGGAACCGCTTATCGCCTGCCCCTCCAGTCCCGATGCGGTCGTTCCCGTACGCGAGGTGGCCGGGACAGAAGTGGCGCAGGTCTGTGTGGGTAGCTGCACCAACTCTTCCTATCACGACCTGATGGTGGTGGCCAGCGTCCTCAAGGGCCACACGGTGCACCCCCGGCTGAGCATGACGATAAGTCCCGGCTCCCGCCAGGTGTTCACCATGATCGCCCGCTCCGGCGCTTTGGCCGACCTGATCGAGGCGGGCGTTCGCATCCTGGAATCAGCCTGCGGCCCCTGCATCGGCATGGGTCAGGCGCCCCCTACCGGCGCGGTCTCCCTGCGCACCTTCAATCGCAACTTCCCCAGCCGCAGCGGCACCCCCGACGACCGCGTCCATCTGGCCAGCCCCGAGGTAGCGGCCGCTACCGCCCTGCGGGGGGTCATCAGCGACCCCCGCGAGCTGGGTGAACCGCCTCGGATCGAGCTGCCACGCGAGTTCATCATCGATGACTCCATGATCATCCCGCCCACCGACAAGCCGGAGGAGGTCGAGATCGTTCGCGGGCCCAACATCGCCCCCCTGCCGCTGGCGGAGCCGATGCCGGAGGTCATCCGGGGCGAACTCCTCCTCAAGGTGGGCGACAACATCAGCACCGACACCATCCTGCCAGCGGGGGCCAAGATCCTGCCCCTCCGCTCCAACATCCCTGCCATCTCCCAGTACGTCTTCGGCTACGTAGACTCCACCCTCCCCCAGCGCGCCAAGCAGGCAGGCGCCAGCATGATCGTGGGCGGAGCCAACTACGGCCAGGGCTCCAGCCGCGAGCACGCCGCCCTCGCCCCCATGTACCTGGGAGTGAAAGCGGTGTTCGCTAAGACGTTCGCCCGCATGCACCACACCAACCTCATCAACTTCGGCATCGTACCCCTGCGCTTCATCGACGACGCAGACTACGAGCGCCTGAACCCCGCCGACGTGCTGGAGATCGCCAACGTGCGACAAGCAATAAGAGATGGAGACCAAATCACGGTACGCAACGTCACCCAAGGATACGAATTTACCGCTCGTCATGATCTAACCCCGCGTCAAGTGGAGATTGCGCTGGCTGGCGGGCTGCTGAACCAGGTTCGCAGCTCCCAAAGCTAGACCAGAAGAAAGGAGAGGTAAGCTGCTATGCGCAAAAAGGTAACCATCGTCGGGGCTGGGGCTACCGGCGGATCGATGGTCCAGATCCTCCAGGAGAAGGGCTATTGCGACATCGTCCTCCTGGATATCATCGAGGGCTTGCCCCAGGGCAAGGCCCTGGACCTGGCCCACGCAGGGCCTCTGGTGGGTTCCGACGCCCGCATCATCGGCACCAACGACTGGAAGGACACCGCCGGCTCGGACGTGGTGGTGCTCACCTCCGGCGTTCCCCGAAAGCCGGGCATGAGCCGCGAGGACCTGGTGAACATCAACGCCGGCATCGTGCGAGACGTAGCCCAGGCGGCCATTAAACACTCCCCTGATACCATCATCGTCGAGTTCGCCAACCCCATGGATGCCATGGCAACTGTTGCCAAGCAGGCCACGAACCTGCCCCGCAACCGCATCATCGGCCAGGGGGGCATGCTTGACAGCACCCGCTACCGCACCTTCCTGGCCTGGGAGCTGGGAGCGTCGGTCAAGGACGTCGATGCCTACGTTCTGGGTGGCCACACCGACGCCACCATGGTCCCCATCGTCAGCCACGCCTTCGTGGGGGGCGTGCCCCTGCGCCAGCTTCTGCCCAAGGAGCGCATCGATGCCATCGTTGAGCGGACACGCCAGGCGGGGACGGAGATCGTCGGTCTTCTGGGCACCAGCGCCTGGTACTCCCCGGCCTGGGGCACAGTGGAAATGGTGGAATCCATCCTGCTGGACCGCAAGCGCATCCTGCCCTGTAGCATCTTCCTGGATGGCGAATACGGCATCAAGGGCTCCTTCGTGGGAGTGCTGGCCCAGCTAGGCGCCAGCGGACTGGAGAAGGTCATTGAGGTCGAGCTGGAGCCGGACGAGCTCGCCGGCCTGAAGAAGGCCGCCGACGCCGTACTTGAGTTGGTCGCCCTGATCAAGCCCTAGTCCACGGCAGCAAACGGCCAGAATCGAGGTGACATGCGGGACATCGACTGCCAGACGATCAAGGAAACAATAGCACGCCTTTGCCAGGAGGCGGCCTCCCTCCTGCCCGAGGACGTTCTCCAGGCGCTAAAGCAGGCGCGGGAGAAGGAGGAATCGCCCCTGGGCCAGCAGATCCTCGACCAGATCCTGGAGAACGCCGAACTGGCCAGGAAGGAAATGCTCCCCCTCTGCCAGGATACCGGCACGACGGTGGTCTTCCTGGAGCTCGGCCAAGACTCGCACATCGTGGGTGGCGACCTGAACGAGTGCATAAAGCAGGGCGTGAGCGAGGGCTACACCAAGGGCTACCTGCGAAAGTCCATCGTGGACAGGCCCTTCTCCGCCCGCATCAACACCCAGGACAACACCCCACCCGTCGTCCACACCGAGATCGTGCCCGGCGACAAGCTGAGGATCCAGGTGATGCCCAAAGGCGGCGGCTGTGAGAACATGACCCGCCTCGCCATCCTCCTGCCCGCCGAGGGCAAGAAGGGCGTTACCGATTTCGTCCTGCGAGCGGTGGAGGAGGCGGGCGGTAACCCCTGCCCGCCGGTCATCGTCGGCGTGGGGATCGGTGGCACCGCTGAAATGGCCGTGTCCCTGGCCAAGAAGGCCCTCACCCGCAAGGTGGGCCAGCCTAGCGCCGACGCCGAGGTGGCGGAGCTGGAGGGGGAGCTCCTGGAGAAGGTGAACGCCCTGGGCCTGGGGCCGCAGGCGGTGGGCGGACGAATCACTGCCCTGGCGGTGCATGTGGAGGTCCATCCCACCCACATCACGTCCCTGCCGGTGGCGGTGAACCTTCAGTGCCACAGCGCCCGCCTCAAGGAAGCAGTGCTCTAGACGGGAGACCGAACATGAACATCAAGCTTCCCCTGACCGACGAGAGTGTGGAGAAGCTCCACGCTGGCGATGATGTGCGTTTCACAGGGGTGATCTACACCGCCCGCGACGCTGCCCATCGGCGGATGGTCGAGACCCTGGATAAGGGCGAATCTCTGCCCTTCGATATCCGCGGCCAGGTCATCTACTACGTGGGGCCAACGCCCGCCAAGCCGGGCCAGGTCATCGGCTCGGCGGGGCCGACCACATCCATGCGACTTGACCCCTACACACCCTCACTCCTGGCCGCCGGCCTAAAGGGGATCATCGGCAAGGGCGGCCGCGGCCCGGCGGTGCGAGAGGCTCTCAAGCAGTACAAGGGGGTATATTTCATCGCCATAGGCGGCGCGGGCGCCCTGCTGGCCCGCCACATCAAGAAGGTGGACGTAGTGGCCTACGAGGATCTAGGCACTGAAGCCGTGCGCCGTCTGGAGGTGGAGGACTTTCCGGTCATCGTCTGCAACGACATCTACGGCAGCGACCTGCTGCAGGAAGGGAAAGAGCGCTACAAGCTCGCCGTGACCTAGGGCTTATTGTCTCCGATATGTGGCGACGCCCGGATTCTTCGCTTCGCTCAGAATGACGGTGGCCATCGCTGTCACCCTGAGCGTAGCGAAGGGTCTCACTTCAACCGGCCCGGTGTCACTGTAACTCGGGGATAGCAAGGCAGGCCGTCTGCCAGCGGGAGGGCATCACCACCACAGCCGTCGGCTCATAATCTGGTCCGCGCAGACCAGCGGAAGGAGCAGCACGGCAGCCCAGGCGTATCCGCCTACTACGTCGCTGGGCCAGTGCACCCCCACGTAGACCTGGGCCGGGCCGGTGATGACCAGCATAAAGCCGCACCACCCCAGGAGCACCGCCTTCAGCACGCTGGGTAAGGCCATTCGCGGCGATGCGTATAGCAGGAAGCCGTAAAGCAGAGCCGGGCTCATCACGTGTCCCGAGGGGAAGGAGGGGCTGGAAAAGCCCGCCCGCAGGTCGACAAGGTCCTGCGTAGGGCGAGGCCTATCGACCAACTCCTTCAGGCTGTGCTGGAGAAACGGCAGCACCACCAGCCCCAGGCCCAATAGCAGAGCCTGACGCCGTCTGCCCATCAGCCAGAGGACGACCGCAACCGCCCCTCCCGTGCCCAGCACCACCTCGGTGCTTCCAACCGTCCGCACCAACCGCGACACGCCCATGCCAGGGAACAGGGACCCCTGTACCCACTCGCTGATATCGAGGTCGCCCGGCAGCCGCGAGTGCAGACCGGCCAGCACGCTCAAGACGATCGCGCCAGCGAGCAGGACAAGCCAGATGCCACCCCATAGGGCTGCCCCACCCCAAAACCCCGACGAACGAACCAGGGCCTTCATGCGGAAAACAAGAGGAGAGGGTCACCCAAAACCCTCTCCCTATCTCCCTGTCCGCTCTTGGGCCTAGGCGATGAAAGCGGCCAGAGCGATGATGCCAAAGGTGAAGGCTGCCATCCCCACCCCCAGCAACGCACCGGTGACAATTTTGTCCCCCGTGCCCCGCAGACCGTAGTCCAGGAGGATGTTGCGGATGCCATTGAGGCCGTGAAAGAGCGCGAAGGAAAGAAGGAGGAGGGCGATGACCCAGTAGGCGGGTGTCTCGAAGCGGTCGGCCACGTCGGAGAAAATCACCAGGCCCGGCAGGATGTCGTCCTCCACCTCGGCGATGTTGAAGATGTGATTGACCACTATATGGAGGGTAAGGAGGATTAGCAGCGCCCCTCCTGTCACCCGCTGAAGAAACCAGGGCCAGAAACTGAGACCTGCAACAGGCGTTGGTGCTTCCCGAATCTTCTCTTCCAGCTCTACCTGCGCCATGGCTTCCCCCTAGTCGACGATGATATTGCGCACCGCTACCGCTGAACCGATGAAGACACCCAGAGCAACGATAAAGGCTATCCAGAACAGCACCTTCTGGTAGCGCAGCCCGATGGCCAGATCGAACAGGATCAGCCGGATACCGTTGAGGGCGTGGAAGGCCACAACCCCCACCAAGCCGGCATCCAGCACCAACATGAGCGGGTTCTCGAAGATCCCTAGCAGGTCGTCGAAGGCGTCCTCGCCCCGCACCGAGTTACCAATGACGATGATGTGGATTATGAGGTAGATGGTGAGGAATATGCCAGAGAGCCGCTGGAGGAGCCAAGCCACCGTACCGGTGCGCATGGCACGGGCCTGAAACTGAGCATCGACAGGCTTGTACATCCCCCCTCCTTTCGGAGCGCCTAGGCCCGCCTAGCGGGCCAGTCTGAGCCGTGCTAGGATAGCCATCTTCTTGAGTTGCTGGATAGCCTCGGTGGGGTTCACCCCCTTCGGGCACTGCTCAGCACAACTAAAGATAGTGTGGCAGCGCCAGAGTCCTTGCTCCTCGGCCAGCCTCGCCAGCCGCCGCCGCTTGCCGTGGTCGCGTGGGTCGTAGCAATAGCGCAGAGCCTTGGCCAGGGCCGCCGGGCCGAGGTAATCGTCGTCGATGGCCACGATGGGGCAAGCTGAATAGCAAACGCCGCAGGCAATGCAACCAGCGAACTGCTTAAGATAAAGGGCCAGCTTATTAGCCATCAGATGCTCGCGGGCGGGCTTCTCTCCCCCCTCATCAGTGACCAGCCACGGCGTAACCTCGCGCCACTTGCGCCAGAAGGGATCCATATCTGCCACCAGGTCCCTGATCACCGGCAGGTTAGCCAGCGGCTCTATAGTGATCTCACCGCCCCGGGGTGCCACGTCCACCACGTGGGTCTTGCAGGCCAGGCGGGACACACCGTTGATGCGCATGCCACATGAGCCGCAGATGGAACTGCGACAGGAGGCCCGGAAAGTTAGAGTTCCATCCAGGTACTCGCGGACCTCGAGAAGGGCGTCCAGCACTGTCGCGTCCTCCGCCACATCGACCTCGAAAGTCTGATAATAGGGCTCCTGACCCGTCTCCGGCTGGTAGCGCCTAACCTTGAGCCGAGCAAGCATCAGTACACCCTCCTCTTCGGCTGCCAGCGGGTGATGGTGACGGGAGAGTAATCTAAGCTGGGCCCCTCCAGGGTGTATCGGACGACAGTGTGCTTCAGCCAGTTCTCGTCGTCCCGCTCAGGGAAATCGCGTCGAAACTGAGCGCCGCGGCTCTCTTTGCGATTGAGGGCGGCCAGGGCGATAGCCTCCGCCAGGTCGAGCATATTGCCTAGCTCCAGGTGGAACAGCAAACTCGTATTGAACAGTCGACCCTTGTCCTTCACCCCTACCCGCCGGTAGCGATCTTTGAGCTCCACCATCTTGGCCACGGCCGTTTCCATCTCCTGCTCGGTGCGAAACATTCCTACGTACTTGTTCATCGTTTGACCCATGTCCATCCGGATGTGAGCGACCGTTTCGCCGCTATCGGGCCGCTCGACGATCGCCTTGATCTTGTCCTGCTCGCGGGTGGCCAGCGCTTCTGGGACGTTGACGGGAGCGACTCCACCAGCGTACTCGGCAGCAGCCGCACCGGCACGGCGGCCGAAGACCTGCGTCTCCAGCAGCGAATTGCCGCCCAGGCGGTTCGCCCCGTGAACACTAACGCAGGCACACTCGCCGGCAGCGTACAGGCCGGGCAGAGGGCTGGCGCCGTGGAGGTCCGTCTTGATGCCGCCCATGAAATAGTGCATGCCTGGCCGAATGGGTATAGGCTCCTTGATGGCATCGCGCCCTGTGATATCCAGAGCAAGCTCGTGGATCTGAGGCAGGCGCTCCAGTATCTTCTGGCGGCCCAGGTGACGCAGGTCCAGGAGGATGAAGCCGTCGACACCCCGCCCCTCGTCGATCTCCGTTTGCTCAGCCCGGGCCACAACATCGCGAGGGCCTAACTCCATGCGCTCCGGGGCGTACTTCGCCATGAAGCGCTCGCCCTCAGAGTTCAAGAGATAGCCCCCCTCACCGCGGGCGCCCTCGGTGAGCAAGACACCGTTGCGAAAAGTGGTGGGGTGAAACTGGACGAACTCCATATCCATGAGAGGAGCACCAGCGCGATAGGCAAGGGCCTCGCCGTCGCCTGTACTGATCAGGCTGTTGGTCGAAGGCTCGTAGATGCGGCCCAGGCCGCCCGTGGCCATGACCACCGCCTTGGCGCCGATAGCATGCAACTCGCCGCTGCGAATCTCCATTGCCACCGCCCCGCGACAGGCACCCTCTTCGACAATGAGCGATGTGGCAAACCATTCCTCGTAGACGCGCACCCCCGCCTGCAAGATCTGGTCGTACAACACGTGAAGGAGAGCCTGACCGGTGATGTCGGCCACATAGCAGGTGCGGGGAAAAGCAGCACCGCCGAAGGGCCGCCCGGCGATGCGGCCGTCGTCGCGGCGGTTGAAGACGGTGCCCATATGCTCCAGCTCGATGACCCGCTCGGGCGCGTCTTTGACAAAGAGCTCAATGGCGTCCTGATCCCCCAGGTAGTCACTCCCCTTCACCGTGTCGAAGCCGTGCTTCTCCCAGGAATCGTCCTCACCCAGGGCGGCATTGATGCCTCCCTGAGCCTGAGTGGAATGGCTCCTGACAGGATGAACCTTGGACAGGACAGCCACGTCGACACCATTGCGGGAGGCCTCCAGGGCCGCCCGCATTCCGGCTAGACCAGCGCCAATTACCAACACGTCGTGAGACAGCACCGTAGTCACCTCCGAGTCAGTCTACCAGCGTGGTATTTTACGTTCAATAGTGAAATTATGAACTTTCGCCACGAGCCGCCGCCCACAGACCGACAATGGTCTTGGCGTCACAGATCTCGCCCCGCTCGATGAGCCGCAGGGCCTCGGACAGCGGCAGGCGCACCACCTCGATGCTCTCATCCGCATCGGCCGCCATGGCACTGGGCTCCAGCGCCGTCGCCAGGTACAGGTGCATGTACTCGTCGCAGTAGCCTGGGGAAGCGAAAAAACTGCACAGACGCTCCAGGCGGCCGGCCCGTTGGCCTGTCTCCTCCTGGAGCTCCCGCTGAGCGGCCTCCTCCGCGCTCTCGCCAGGGTCGACGCCGCCCGCAGGGATCTCCAACAGCGATTGCCGAGCGGGCAGGCGGTACTGGCGCACCAGAAGGACGTTTCCCTGGCCGTCCAGGGCAACAATGGCTACGACGGGAGCGTGTTCCACAACCTCGCGGACGGTCGAGCGGCCACCGGGGAGCTTCACCCGATCCACCCGCAGGCTCACCACCCGCCCCTCGTATACCCGGCTGCTTTCCACCACCTGCTCCTGATCCGAGGGGTTTCGAGACGCCTGCAACAGATCCCGCCTCTACGAGGGTGGTGGCGCCTTAAGCTCAATGATCATCGCTATCTCGTCGCAGTGGGGGAACTTGGGACAGCGGAGGCACTCGCCCCAGACCTTGCGGGGTAGGGCCATCACGTCGGCCTGGTGGAAGCCCAACCTCTCGAAGAAGCTGGGCTGTCGGGTCAAGGCAAAGACGGTGGCGATACCCAGAGCACGCGCCTCGTCAAGGCAGGTCTCCACCAACACGACGCCGACACCTTTGTCCTGCCACTCGTCAAGCACGGCAAGGGAGCGAATTTCTGCCAGGTCCTCCCACATGATGTGAAGGGCAGCACATGCTACCAGCCGCTCGTTGTCATGCACTACCAGGAAGTCGCGCAGTTGCTCATAGATCTCGGCCAGGGGGCGAGGCAGCATCTCCCCCAGAGCGGCAAAACTGCTCACCAGATGCTGGATCACAGGGGCGTCGGCCATGGTGGCCTTCTCGATGTGAAACTGCTCGCTCACTGCTGTCCCCCACCCTCAGAGATTCTCTGCGCCTGGCCGCAGGAAGGGCCCCGGGGCATTACCCGTGTTGAGCCACCCTAGCTGCTGGCTGAGAGCGGCATAATAGTCGAGCGCCGAACCGAGGCGCAAGAAGCGGGCGAGATGAGGGCTGTGGAACACACGCACCCCTTCGCCCTTGGCCAGCTCCTTGTTCACCTGCCCGTCCACGCTAAGGATGGCCTTCTCCTCGCTGGTTACCCGCAGCTCAATCACCACCGAAGAAGGCAGCACCAGTGCCCGAGCGACGGCCAGATGGGGAGCCACAGGCATCAACACCAGCTCGTGAGCCTCGGGGTGAAGAACCGGGCCACCCACAGATAGCAGGTAGCCGGTGCTACCGGTGGCCGTGGCCACGATCACCGCGTCGCCCCGATAGTGGCCCAAGCGCTTGCCATCGACAGAGGCTTCCACATGTACTGCTCGCCCAGGAGCACCGCGGCCAACCATAATGTCGTTAAGCGCGTGGTATCTCCGGCCTTCAGCGGCAGGAGCGCCCGTTGCCTCCAGAAACTCTCCATGGAGCAGTGTGCGTTCCTCGATGCGAACCCCGCCTTCCAGTATTTGAGGAAGCTTGGCCAGCGCGTCCTCTGCCCTCAGCTCAGCCAGAAAGCCCAGACGCCCCATGTTGATCCCCAGCAGCAGCGTGTGCTGGAGTATCACCAGCCGGGCTGCCCAAAGCATCGTCCCGTCGCCGCCAACGCAGATCAGGAGGTCGGTGCCCTCTAGGTTGCGCCGAGCCTCTCCCTCGTCCCAGGCCGAGGTAAGCCAGACCTCGCTCACATGGGGAGCGACGGCTACCTTCACCTCCTCAGCGAATGCCTGGGCGGCAGGCCACTGAGGGTGGAAACAGATGCCCACCTTCCTCACGAGACGCTCCCCGCCTTTCTCTCCACCTCCGGCGGCAGGAGCAGGAAGAAGAACTCCTGATTGCCGGCCGGCCCCAGCAGGGGAGAAGGGGTCAGACCAAGGATGCGGAAGCGCCGCTCGACCGCCCAGGCCAGGAAGCGCCCGATGAGGCTGGCCTGGAGCAGAGGGTCGCGAACGACCCCTCCCTTGCCCACCTCCCGCCGGCGGGCCTGGAACTGGGGCTTGAACAAAGCGATGATCTCCCCCCCCGCTTTCAGGAGTCGAGCTATCGCCGGTAGGACCTTCTCCAACCCGATGAACGACACGTCGACCGTAGCCATGTCCACCTTTTGCGGCAGCGAGCGCAGGTAGCGGACGTTCACCCGCTCCATGGGCACCACCCGCGAGTCTTGGCGGAGGCGATAGTCCAACTGGCCATAGCCCACATCCACGGCGTAGACACAACGAGCGCCGTGCTGGAGGAGGCAATCGGTGAAGCCACCGCTGGAGGCCCCCACGTCCACCGCTACCAGATCCTGCACATCGACACCAAATGCCCGCAGAGCGTGCGCCAGCTTCTCGCCGCCGCGGCTCACATAGGGAGCCCCGGCAAGCAAACGCACCTCGGCCGCCTCAGGGATGAGCATCCCCGGCTTAACGACCGCCCTGTCTCCAACCAGCACCTTGCCGGCCAAGACCACCGCTCGCGCCTTCTCCCGGCTCTCGGCCAGACCTCTCTCCACCAATAGAGTATCCAGGCGACGCTTGGCCATGAACGCAATTCAGCATAGGCAGGAAGAAAGAGGAAAGTCAAGGCGAAGCGCTCAGGGCAATGGTCGGCTAGGTGGCTAGAAGGGCCAGGCTAGGCAGTCTCGCCGCGGGCCTCTTCCTCCAACGGCTCCAGCGCCTGGCCGCTGCCGCTGAGAAGGATAGCCCGGCGGCGACCGCGAATGGCCTCGGCATCCACCACGCACTTCTTGATGTCGGGGTGGGACGGGATCTCGTACATCACGTCCAGCAGAGTGTCCTCCACCACCGTGCGCAGACTGCGAGCGCCCATCTTGTGGCGCATCGCCTCCTCAGCCGTCGCATCCAGAGCGTCCTCGGTGAATACTAGCTCTACGCCGTCCAGAGCGAAGAAACGCTGAAACTGCTTCACCAGGGCATTCTTGGGCTCGGTAAGGATAGCCATCATGGCCTGCTTGTCCAGCGATTGCAGAGGCACGATCACCGGCAGGCGGCCCACGAACTCGGGGATAAGACCATACTCCAGGAGGTCATCGGGGGCCACATGGGTGAGAAGCTCATCGCGGGCCTTGGCCGCGTCCTCTTGAGCCAGGCCCGCCCGAAAGCCAAGGGCGCGCTTGCCCGTGCCCAGGCGCTTATCGACGACTGCATCGAGCCCCAGGAAGGCACCACCACATATGAAGAGGATATTGGTGGTACTGATCTGGATGAAGTCCTGGTGAGGATGCTTGCGACCGCCCTGAGGGGGCACATTGGCCACCGACCCCTCGATGATCTTCAGCAGCGCCTGCTGGACCCCCTCTCCTGATACGTCGCGGGTGATGGAGGGGTTATCGCCGCTCTTGCGGGCGATCTTGTCGATCTCGTCGATATAGATGATTCCCCGCTCGGCCCGTGGGATATCGTAGTCCGCCGCCTGGATGAGGCGCAGGAGGATATTTTCCACGTCCTCGCCGACATAGCCCGCCTCGGTGAGGGCAGTAGCATCGGCGATGGTGAAGGGGGCATCGAGAATGTTGGCCAGGGTGCGAGCGAGGAGGGTCTTGCCGCAGCCGGTGGGGCCCAACAGCAGGATATTGCTCTTCTCCAGCTCGACGTCGGCGGGCCGGTCGCCAGCGGCGATGCGTTTGTAGTGATTATAGACGGCCACCGACAGGACCTTCTTGGCCTGCTCCTGGCCCACCACGTACTCGCTCAGCTGCTGATAGATTACCTTAGGCGGCAGGACCCGCTGGAAGGGACCCTTGCTACCGCCCCGGTGAACCGACTCCTCCTGCAGAATCTCGTGGCAGAGCTGAACGCACTCGTCGCATATGTAGACAGAGCCAGGACCAGCGATGAGGCGGCGCACCTGCTCCTGGTTCTTGCCGCAAAAGGAACAAAAATACTGCTGCGTTCGGCTTCGGCGAGAACCTGGCATAGCTTTCTATCGTCCCCCCAAGAGAATCGACTGCCGCCTATTATAACAGACGCTTACCCATCCAAAGATATAACAAGCCACTCGGGGAATAAGGGATTCAAAAGTCGCCCTGGGCCGAAGCGCCCCTAAAAGCTCACCTACGGCCGCAGGAAAATCTCGTCTATGACACCATATTCTTTAGCCTGGTCGACGTCCATAAAGAAGTTGCGGTCGGAGTCGCGGGCGATGCGCTCCGGCTCCTGGCCGGTGTGCTTGGCCAAGATATCGCGGATCACCTGCTGGTTGCGCAGGATCTCCTTGGCATAGATCTCGATGTCAGCGGCCTCTCCCGTAGCTCCGCCATGCGCCTGGTGGATGTGAATCGTGGAATGAGGCAGGGCGTAACGCTTCCCCTTGGTGCCCGCCGCTAGAAGGACGGTGGCCATGCTGGCGCACATGCCCACGCAGATGGTGGCGACGTCGCAGCGCGCCAGTTGCATCGTATCGTAGATGGCCAACCCGGCGCTGATGGCACCGCCAGGCGAGTTCATGTAGAGGTTGATGTCCTTGTCGGGGTCCTCCCGCTCCAGGTAGAGGAGCTGGGCGATGATGAGATTGGCTATCTGGTCATCGATGGGCATGCCCAGGAAGACAATCCGTTCCTTCAGGAGCAGCGAGTATATATCGAAGGCACGCTCACCCCGGGGGCTGGTCTCAACCACGTAGGGAATTATCATGCCAGGCTTGCTATGCATGGGCTTCACTCCTTGCTGACAACCTCGCTCTTGCCAACTTCTTCTGCGGCCTCGGCCGGTGGTGACGCCTCCTCTCCCGAAGCGATGACCACTAGTCGATCCACGGTCTTGCGGGTGAGAAGCGAGCGCTCCAGGGCCTCGCGACCGCCAGCGCTGCCGAAGACCTTCCGCACCTCATCCCCTCGCGGCCCCGATGAGGCCGCCAGGCGCTCCATCTCGGCATCGACGTCCTCTTCGCCCACCGAGATCGCTTCCGCCTCAGCCACCTTGCCCAGCACCAGCGAGCCCTGGATCCGCTCGCCGGCCTGAAGGCGCAACTCCTGGCGCAAGTCCTCCTCCGACTTGCCCACCTGCTTCAAGTAGCGCTCGATGTCCCCAGCCCCGCTGGAGCTAACCCGCTCGCGTAGCAATTGTTCCGCCTCCCGCTCCACTAGCACCGGCGGGAACTCCACGGAGGCGACGGCCACCACCCCATCGACCACCTTATCCCGGTAGCGGGCTTCCGCCTCCTGCTCGGCCGACTGCCGCAGGTCTGACTCCAGCCGCTCTCGCAGAGCCTCTAGGCTGGGGAAGCCCTCCCCCACGTCAGCGGCGAAGGCGTCATCCAGCTCCGGCAGCTTCTCCTCCTTGATCTCCCTCACCAGAACCGTGCACAGACAGGTCTTGCCCGCCAGCGCCTGCTGAGGGTAGTCCGGCGCCAGGTCTATGCTGAACTGCCGCTCGATGCCCTTCTCGCTCCCTAGAAGCTCCTCCACGAAGCCGGGCATCAGGACAGGCACCCCCTGGCGCAGGCGGAACTCGGCATCGTCCTCGGAGAAGACCTCGCGGCCGTCCACGCTTACCCGAACGTCTGCTCGCACCCGGTCGCCCATCTGCAGGGGCCTGTCCATAGGCTCCAGGATGGCGTAGCGATAGCGGAGCTCCTCAAGCTTCTCGTTCACCCGTTCCTCGCTCACCGTCACCGGCTCTCGCTCCACCCTCACCTCTCGGTAGTTCCCCAGGTCGACGCTGGGGCGAACGGCTACGGTGGCCCTGAAGATCAGCGGCTCCTGCTGCACCACCTCGATATCGGGATAGGCGACGGCATCGATGTTCTCTTCCCCGATGGCCTGATTGTAGGCCTCCGGGATCAGCATCCCCAGCGCCTCCTGCACGACGGCGTCGCGGCCCAGGTAGCGCTCCAGCATGTGGCGTGGTGTCTTTCCCTTGCGAAAGCCGGGAACCTGAGTCTTCTGGGACAGCCGCCGATAGGCACGATCCAGCGAGCGCTCCAAACGCTCGAGCTCGACCTCGATCTCCAGAACGACCTGGCTTTCGGGAATGCGTTCGGTGGAAACTTTCATCCTTGCGGACAGCCTCCGCAGGGTATTATAGCATGCCGCCCTTCTAGGAGGGAGCCACCAGGTTCACCGCCGCCGCGGGCTCAGAACGTCGTTGAGGGCGTCGCCCAGGAGGTTGAAAGCGAACAGGAGCAGGGCCACCACCGTCGCCGGCACCAGGAGGAGATGGGGGTGAGCGCGCAGGCTACTCAGATCGCTGCCGGCGAAGATCATGGCGCCAAAGCTGGGATGGGGGTAGGTGATGCCGATGCCCAGCCAACTGAGCATGATCTCCATGCCAGCCATGGCCCCCAGAGACAAGGTAACGCTGACGATGATGATATTAGCCACGTTGGGCAAGAGGTGCCTGGCAAGGATGCGCCCCAGCGAGGCGCCCGAAGCCCGCGCCGCCAGCACGTAGTCGCTCTCCCGCAGGGCCAGAACCTGAGAGCGGATGAGGCGGGCGATGCCCACCCAGCCGAACAGGGCCAGGGCGCCAAACACCAGGAAGTAGTCGGGGGCGCCCGCTTCAACCAGACCCCCGGCCACCGGCCACGATTCGAACTTGTCGAACAGGCCCTCAACGCGCGGTCTGACGGTGGCAGTGATCAGAAGCAAGAGAAGGATATCGGGAAGGGCAAAGAAGGCGTCGGCCACCCGCATGATGAGGTTGTCCAGCCACCCGCCAGCGTAGCCCGCCAACAGGCCCAGCCCTACTCCCAGCACCAGGCCGCCGGTGAAGATGGCGGCGGCGCTGATGATGACCGTGGTCTGCGAGGCCCAGATCACTCGACTAAGCATGTCACGGCCCAGACGGTCGGTGCCCAAGGGGTGGGCCAGGCTAGGGCCAGCGAAGGTGTTGTCCAGATCCTGCTTGTTGTAGCCGTAGGGCGCCACCAAGGGAGCGAGGATGCCCGCCAGATAGATAACAACGATCACCGCCAGGCAGAACATTGCCAGCCGCTTGCGCAAGAGCCGCCGCAGGGCCATCCCGCCGAAGCGGGGGCGTGCCTCTTCCACCGGCTGTTCCAGGCCCAGCTCTGCTTCCGCCACGCTAGTACCTCGGTCCTCCCCCACCTAGGCGGACGCGGGGATCGATTAGGCCATAGGCGATGTCGGTGACCAAATTGGCCACAATGAAAGCGGTGGCTGTTATCAGGGTGACGGCCATGATCACGTCATAGTCGTAGTTGAACACGGCCCGCCAGATAAACTGGCCGATGCCAGGTATTCCGAACAGCGTCTCCACGAACAGCGAGCCGCCCAACAGGCCCACCAGAGCGAAGCCGACGATGGTGGTCATGGGCAGAAGGGCATTGCGGGCGACGTGGCGGCTAACTACCACCACCTCCCGCAGGCCCTTAGCCCGCGCAGTACGCACATAGTCCTCGTCCAGCACTTCCAGGGTCTGGGCGCGCATCAGGCGGGCCACCGCGGCGATGCCCGGCAGGGACAGGGCAAGAATAGGCATGATGATCCGCTTGTCAAAGATGCCGATCTTCAGGCCAAGGATGTCCCTCTCCACCCAGCCGCTGCTGGGTAGCCAGCCCAGCTTGATGGCAAATATGAACTGCAAGATAGGTATGGTCACCAGGACGGGAACAGATCTGAAGAATAGAAAAACGCTAATCGTTAAGGGGTCCTGCCAGGTTCCCTGCCTGAGGGCCGCCCAGATGCCTGCGGGGATGCCGATGGCGAAAATGATGACCAGCGCCACCAGATTGTACTGGATGGTGACCCACATCTTGTCGAAGATGATGTCCTCCACGGGCACGCCCAGGTAGGTGAAGCTGGTGCCCAGATCGCCGTGGAGCACGTCCCACATATAGTTGCCGTACTGGACAAAAAAGGGATCGTCCAGGCCCCGCTCGTGCCGGATGCGCTCCACCACCTCCGGGTTGTGATAGTGCCCCTGCAGGGTCTCCACCGGGTCGCCCGGGCCAAAGCGGCCCAGGGCGAAGGTGGCCAGCGACACTGCCAGAAGAACGAACGGCGCCCAGACCAGGCGCCGTACTACAAAGGGGAGAATGCCCTGCATCTCTTGCTACATGTCGCCGCTGCGCCCTACTCCTCGATGTGGACGTAGCGGAGGCGAGGGATGACGAACGGAGGGAGGGTGTAGTCCTCGACGTAGGGCTTGATGAGCACGCTGAACTTATCGTGAAACAGGGGTATCCAGGGCGCCTCGTTGACGATAATCTGCTCCGCCTGCTGATATAACGACAGCCGCCTGGCCTCATCCATCTCCGTGTCCGCCTCCTCCAGTAGGCGATCCACCTCGGCGTTGGCATATTGGCTGTCGTTGTTAGCACTGCCGCTGTAGAATTTGATCCTCAGGAAGTTCTCCGGATCAGGATAGTCAGCCACCCAGCCCAGCTCGAACATCTGGAACTTGCCATCGCGCAGATCGTTGAGGAAGGTGGCGAACTCCGTCTGGCGGGTGGAGATCTTCACCCCCAGATTCTCCTCCCACATGGCCAGAATGGCCTCGCTCACCGGCCCCACGCTGGCTCCCCGTCCCGAGGAGACAATCTCGATGTCAGGCAGTCCCTCGGGCCCGCCATAGTCGGACTCCGCCAGGAGTTGTAGGGCCTTCTCCGGATCGAACTCCAGGCCCTGTAGGTCCTCGTTGAAGCCAGGGATGCCCGGCGGCAGGATGCCGTCGGCCTCGACCACCGCATCCAGCAGCACCACCTCGATCAGCTTGTCCTTGTCAACGGCGTTGGCGAAAGCCTGGCGCACCTTGGGGTCATCGAAGGGCTCCTCCTCCACGTTGAAGCCGATGTACCAGATGTCCATGCGCGGCGCTTCATGGAACTCTTTGTTAAGGGGCTCAGCCGAGTCGCGCACCCGCTCGATGTCGTTGAGGCCGACGCCGGTGACATCGATCTCATCGTTCTCGTACATGGTGATCGCCGAGCCGCCGCCCAGGGTGTACACCACGCGGCCCAGGGAGGGCGGCCCCAGGTGATAACGACTGTTGGGCTCCAAGACGATGCGCTGTCCCAGATCCCACTCCTTCAGCTCAAAGGGCCCGGTGGCGTTGGGATGGCGCTGCCAGTTGGTGCCGCTGAAGCAGGTGCTGTCAGCGACCTGATTGCGATCCACCACGAAGGCAGTGGGGTAGGTCAGCTTGGCCAGGAAGTAGGGCTTGGGCGCGTCGATGGTGATCCGAAGGGTGTAGTCGTCCACCACCTCAATGCCTGTGACCTCATCGGCGTCGCCGTCGACAAACTCCTTGACCCCCACGATGTCCCCCAGGTAGGTCTCGGCCACCGGGGACTGGGTGTCGGGGTCGAGGGCTCGCTCCATAGAGTACTTCACGTCGTTGGCGGTTGCCTGGCGATCCCCCTTGTGAAAGAGAACGCCTCGCCGCAGGTGGAAGGTATACGTGGCGGTGCCGTCCGGGTTTTGGATCGCCTCAGGCACCTCCTCGGCGATGTCCGGCACGATCTGCAGCTCGCGGTCGATGGTCACCAGGCCGCCGAAGACCTCCACGATGTAGTTGGCAGAGTCGACGTCGCTGGCACAGGCGGGATCGAGAGTCAAGGGGTCTCTGCCCAGTAGGCGCAACTCGCCGCCGGCCACGGGTGCGGCCGGTATCTCCTCGACCGACGAGCCTTCTTCTTCGCCGCCGCCGGTGACGAGCGCAGCCACTACGCCGACGACAACAGCCACCGCGACGGCCAAGCCGCCCAGAACCAGAAGCAGGTTCCTCATCGCAACCCAAGAACCCCTCGCCCGGCAGGTAACAGACTTCCCCTGCCCATGACGAAAGCTAGCCCATGGCAGCTACAACGCAGGAACAGTTTCAAGGAGATTCCTTCGGGACTACCACCCCCGGCCTGAGCGCTATGTGCAGCTCCTTTAGTTGGGCATCGGAGACAGTGGAGGGGGAGCCGAACAGAGGGTCGGAGGCGGTCTTCGTCTTGGGGAAGGCGATCACCTCCCGAATGTCCCGCTCGCCGGCCAGGATCATCACCGTGCGGTCGAGGCCGGTGGCAATGCCGCCGTGGGGCGGCGCCCCGTATTCGAAGGCCTCCAGCATGTGGCCAAATCGGTCCTGGGCCTCCTCGGGCGCAATGCGCAGCAGGCTGAACATCTTCTCCTGCACATCGCGGTGATGAATTCGGATGCTGCCGCCGGCTATCTCCCAGCCGTTGCAGACCAGGTCGTAGGCGCGGGCGCGAACCCGGCCGGGGTCGCTATCCATCAGGGGCAAATCCTCTTCTTTGGGCGAGGTGAAGGGGTGATGCACCGGGTCCCAGCGCTCTTCCTCCTCGTTCCATCCCAGGAGAGGGAAGTCGGTGGTGAAACAGAAGACGAACAGGCCCTCGTCGATCAAATTCAGGCGGCGAGCCATCTCCCGCCGCAGGCCGTCCAGGGCCTGGCTGGCCTGCTCCTCCTGGTCAGCCACCATGATGATCAGATCGCCGCGCTTGGCCTCGGCGCGGGCGGCGATAGCCCGCACCTCCTCCAGGCGCAGGTGGCGGTGCATCGGCGAGTGGAACTCGTCGGCGGTCAGCTCTTCCACAGGCCCTTCGCCGGTCAAGCCGATGGATATGAGCCCCTTGCCGCCGACGGTCTTGACGAATTCGGTGAGCTCGTCGATCTGGCGGCGGCTCAAGGCAGCACCGCCGGGGGCGCAGATGCCCCGTACCACACCGCCGGCGGCTAGTGTCTGCTGGAAGACGCTGAACTCCGATTCGCCCAGTAGGTCGGAGACGTCCACCAACTCCATGCCGTAGCGCAGGTCCGGCTTGTCGGTGCCGAATCGGCGCATCGCCTCGGCGTAGGTGAGGCGAGGAAAGGGCTTGACCAACCGCACGTCGGGCCGAAGCGTCTCCACCATCGCCGTGTGGAGGTCCTCCATCAGATTCAGCATGTCCTCTTCATCTATAAAGCTTATCTCGATGTCGAGCTGGGTGAACTCCGGCTGGCGGTCGGCCCGCAGGTCCTCATCGCGGAAGCAGTGGGCGATCTGAAAGTAGCGCTCGAAGCCAGCCACCATCAGGAGCTGCTTGAGCTGCTGGGGCGACTGGGGCAGAGCATAGAAGCGGCCGGGGTTGACGCGGCTGGGCACCAGGTAGTCGCGGGCGCCCTCGGGCGTGCTCTTGATGAGGATAGGCGTCTCCACCTCCACGAAGCCCCGCTCGCTGAGGAAGCTGCGGATGAACTGCACCACCTTGTGACGGAAGACGATGTTTCGGTGCATGCGCTCGCGCCGCAGGTCCAGGTAGCGATAGCGCAGCCGCAGCAGGTCTTCAACTTCCGTCTCCTCGTTGATGTAGAAGGGCGGCGTCTTGGACGGATTGAGAAGGGTTGCGCCCTGGGCGCGCACCTCGATCTCGCCGGTGGCCATGTCGCGGTTCTCGGTGCCCGCCGGTCGCCGCGCCACCGTGCCCTTCACCTGCATCACGTACTCACCCCGCACCTCGCTGGCCACCCTGTGGGCCTCCTCGGCCTCCTTGGGGCTAAACACCACCTGGACGATGCCATCGTGGTCGCGCAGGTCGATGAAAATGAGGCTGCCGTGGTCGCGACGGCGGTGCACCCAGCCGGCCAGGCTTACCTCCTGGCCTTCGTGTTCGGCGCGCAATTCGCCGCAGCTATGGGACTTAAGATACGTTTTCATGACAATCAGAGTTTCGCATGGCCTCTACGCAAAGTCAACGTTGCCGCCCCTCAGGGGCGATGCTACGATGCCAATGGGTATCATGAGCGAGGGAAGCGTCAGCCTGTACATCCACATCCCCTTTTGCCAGTCCAAGTGCTCCTACTGCGACTTCAACTCCTACGCTGGGCTGGAGTCGCTCATCGAGCCCTATGTGGGCGCTCTGCTTGCCGAGATGGGGCTATGGCGACAGCCCACCCACCACATGAACCTGCCCACCGTCTTCCTCGGCGGCGGCACCCCCAGCCTCCTGCCCCTAGCAGAGGTGGAGCGCCTCATGACCGCCCTCCGCCAGCGCTTCCGCCTGGCCGCCGACGTCGAGGTCTCCTGCGAGGCCAACCCGGGGACAGTCGATCGCCCCTACCTTCAGGGGCTGCGCTCGCTGGGAGTGAACCGCCTCAGCCTGGGCGTGCAGAGCTTCCACGATGATGAGCTGGCCACGCTGGGCCGCATCCACACGGCCGCGGAGGCCCGCGAGGCCTATGATACGGCGCGCCAGGCGGGCTTCGACAACGTGAACCTGGACCTGATCTACGGCCTGCCCTGCCAGACAATGACCGCCTGGCAGCATACAGTGCGGGAAGCGATGGCCCTGCGGCCCGACCACCTGTCGCTCTACGCCCTGACGGTGGAGGAAGGCACCCCTCTGGCCGACGACGTGGCCCGCGGCCGCCTGCCCCCGCCCGACGCTGATCTGGCTGCCGACATGTACCTCTGGGCCGAGGATGCGCTGGCGGTGGCTGGCTACCAGCACTACGAGATCTCCAACTGGGCCCTCCCCGATCGCCAGTGCCGCCACAACCTGGCCTACTGGCTCAACGAGCCGTACCTCGGATTGGGGGCCGGCGCTCACTCTTGCTTCGGTGGCTTCCGCTTCGCCAACGTCAAGGACCCGCGCCGCTACATCCCCCTGGTGGAAGAAAGCGCGAAGGACAGTGGCCGCCCCGCCGAGGGCCTCGCTCCCTTTCTGACCGGCCTGCACCACATCGCCTTCGCCGAACAGATGACGGCCGCTCGCGCCATCGCCGAGACGGTCGTCCTCGGCCTGCGCCTGGTAGAGGGGCTTCGCCTAGAGGAGTTTCGCCGCCGCTTCGGCCAAGAGCTGATGTCCGTGTACGGCGCTCAGGTGGAAGAGCTGGAGGCCCTCGGCCTACTTGAGCGAGGCGACGGCTGCCTTCGCCTCACGGCCAACGGCCGCCTGCTGGGCAACGAGGCCTTCCAGCGCTTCCTGCCCGACTAGGCCAGCCCGTGCAGCTCCTTCACCGCCGCCAGCAGGGGCTCGATGTCCGGCCCTTGGGCAGGGAGAGCGGAGCCCAGCGGGTCGGGCGCGAAGGGATTGCCCAGCAGCACGTCAAGGCAGGTGCGCAGCGACCAGGCCAGCGCATCGCCCGCATAGCCACCCTCGAGGACGAACAGCAGCCGCCCCTGGCACAGCTCCTCTGCCACCCCCCGCAGGATGAGGGCCATCTCCCGGTAGCCAGCGCAGCTCATGCGCATGCTGGCCAGGGGGTCGCTGAAGTGGGCGTCGAAGCCGGCGGAGACAAGGATGAGCTGGGGCCGAAAGCGATGCAGTATCGGCAGCAGCACCTCCCGAAAGACCTGGCGATACTGGTCATCGCCGCTGCCCATCGGCAGGGGCAGGTTCACCGTATAGCCGTGGCCTTCGCCCTCGCCTGCCTCCCCCCAGGAGCCGCTGCCCGGATAGAAGGGGAACTGATGGGTCGAGAAGTAGAGCACGGACGGATCGGCGTAGAAGGTGTCTTGAGTGCCGTTGCCGTGGTGGACATCGAAGTCGACGATGGCCACCCGCTCCAGGCCCCGTCGCACCAGGGCGTGCCTGGCGGCGATGGCCACGTTGTTGAACAAGCAGAAGCCCATCGGCCGGTCGGCGGTGGCGTGGTGGCCGGGCGGCCGCACCAGGCAGAAGGCCGAGTCGATCTTGTCGTTTAGGATAGCATCCACCGCCTGCAGACAGCCGCCCGCCGCTCGCAGGGCCACCGCGTACGACTTGGGGCAGACCGCCGTGTCCACCTCCAGCCAGCGCTGGCCAGACTCCGTCCTCTCGCGCACCCAGCGGATCATCTCTGGATTGTGCACCAGCTCCAGGTCGGCCTCGCTGGCATCGACAGCAGGAACAGGAGTGAGAGAAGAGAGCAGGCCGCACTCTTCCAGGAGCGCCAGGATGGAGAGCAATCGACGAGAATTCTCCGGATGCTCGCCCGTATCGTGTTCCAGGTAGAAGGGGTCGTAGACCCAGCCCAAGCGTGCCATAATCGACTCGCTGTCCTATAGTAGCAGACGCCTCCCCCAAGCCACAACGGCCCCGCCTGACAGAGACCTTTGTTCCCTCCCTGGCCTATGCTATGATCGGCCCGCGAGTCACTCGGCTCATCCACCCCCCTTGACAGCCGTCGTAGTATATAGAACTGATGTACGTTATAGGCACCGCTGGCCACGTGGATCATGGCAAGTCGGCCCTGGTGAAGGCCCTGACCGGCATCGACCCCGACCGTCTCCAGGAGGAGAAGGACCGGGAGATGACCATCGACCTGGGCTTCGCCTGGCTCAAGCTTCCTAGCGGCCAGGAGGTGAGCATCGTCGATGTCCCCGGCCACGAGCGCTTCATCAAGAACATGCTGGCCGGCGTGGGCGGCATCGACCTGGCCCTGCTGGTCATCGCCGCCGACGAGGGGGTCATGCCCCAGACCCGCGAGCACCTGGCCATCCTCGACCTGCTGGACGTGCGCCGAGGCGTCGTAGCTATCTCCAAGAAGGATCTGGTGGACAGCGAGCTGCTATCCCTGGTGGAGGTCGACGCCGCCGAGGTCATCGCCGCCACCACCCTGGAGGGCTCGCCCATCGTGACCTGCTCTGCTGTGACCGGCGAGGGGCTCACGGAGCTGGTGGAGGCCATCGAGAAGGAGCTGGCCCAGACAGCCCCCAAGCGCGACCTGGGCCGGCCCCGTCTGCCCATCGACCGTGCCTTCACAGTGGCCGGCTTCGGTACTGTGGTGACCGGCACCATCGTCGACGGCTCCTTCAAGGCAGGCCAGGAGGTGGAGGTTGTCCCCGGCGGCCCCAGGTCGCGCATCCGCGGCATGCAGACTCACCAGCGCAAGCTAGAAGAGGCCTCGCCCGGCCGCCGGTTAGCTCTGAACCTGGCGGGCATCTCCCCCCGCGATCTGCGACGGGGCATGGTGGTCACCACCCCCGGATGGCTTCGCCCGACCACAGCCATCGATGTGCGCCTGCGGGCGGTGAACTATCTGCCGCGACCGATTCGCCATAACCTTCAGGTCTCCTTCCACAGCAGCTCCAGCGAGGCGAGCGGCCGCGTCCTCCTTCTGGATCACGATGAGCTGGCGACCGGCCAGACCGCCTGGGCCCAGATCCGCCTGGAGGAGCCGCTGGCGGTGGCCCCCGGCGATTTCTTCGTCATCCGCTCGCCCAACGACACGCTCGGCGGCGGCAAGGTGGTGGACACCCACGTGCGGCGCCACCGCCGCTTCCATCAGCCCACCCTGGAGACACTGGAGAAGCTGGACCGCGGCTCCCCGGAGGACATGGCGCTGATCGCCCTGTTGCGCCTGGAGCCCTGCGAGGTGAGCCAGCTTGCCCGCCACACAGAGCTGACCCCCGAGCAGGTGCTGGCAGCGGCCGCCGGCCTGGTGGAGAGCGGCCGTGCCCTCGTCCTGGGCGCCCAAGAGCTTGGCCCCGCCTCGCTCCTCTACAGCGCCCAAGGTTTCGCCGATCTCACCGCGCGGGCAAGGGACATCCTCTCGACCTCTCACCGCCAGCGTCCCCTGCGCCGGGGCGTCGCCAGGGAGGAGTTGCGCAGCCGCCTGAGGCTGGAGCCGCGAGCCTTCGACGCCGCCCTGGCTACCTGGGCGGCGCGAGGAGACGTCCGTCAGGAGGCAGGCGCCCTGGCA
>Ga0307439_1000123_pt1 | contig 54839 bp, 36 predicted proteins | sample SalMarWE160490MG_FD_202142 | JGI IMG/M metagenome (GOLD analysis project Ga0307439, IMG submission 202142) | Salt marsh sediment microbial communities from the Plum Island Ecosystem LTER, Massachusetts, United States - WE1604-90 | ecosystem: Environmental > Aquatic > Marine > Intertidal zone >... | reverse complement strand
GTCGCCGTCGGTGTCTAGCTGGTCGGAGTTGGCGACGAGTGGGCAGTTGTCGTCGGAGTCGAGAACGGTGTCGCCATCGTCATCATCATCGCAGGCGTCGCCGGTGCCGTCTGCGTCGGTGTCTAGCTGGTCGGGGTTGGCGACGAGTGGGCAGTTGTCGTCGGAGTCGAGAACGGTGTCGTCGTCGCTATCCGTGTCGCAGACGTCGCCGAAGCCGTCGCCGTCGGAGTCGGTCTGGTCGGGGTTGGGTGTGAGGGGGCAATTGTCGAGGGAATCGGGGATGGTGTCGCCATCGTCGTCGGAGTCGCAGGCGTCGCCGGTGCCGTCTGCGTCGGTGTCTAGCTGGTCGGGGTTGGCGACGAGGGGGCAGTTGTCGTCGGTATCGACGATGCCATCGCCATCGGAGTCGTCGCAGGCGTCGCCGAGGCCGTCGCCGTCGGAGTCGGTCTGGTCAGGGTTGGCGGTGTTGGGGCAGTTGTCGAGGGAATCGGGGATGCCGTCGCTGTCGGAGTCATCGCAGGCATCGCCGAGGCCGTCGCCGTCGAAGTCGGCCTGGTCGGGGTTGGGTGTGAGGGGGCAGTTGTCGGAGGTATCGGGGACGGTGTCGCCATCGTCGTCGGGGTCGCAGGCGTCGCCGATGCCGTCGTCGTCGAAGTCGGTCTGGTCGAGGTTGGGTGTGAGGGGGCAGTTGTCGAGTGAATCGGGGATGGTATCGCCATCGTCGTCCGAGTCGCAGGCGTCACCGGTGCCGTCGCCGTCGGTGTCCAGCTGGTCGGCGTTGGCGACGAGGGGGCAGTTGTCGTCGGCATCGACGACGCCATCGCCGTCGGAGTCGTCGCAGGCGTCACCGAGGCCGTCGCCGTCGGAGTCAGTCTGGTCGGGATTGGCGGCGAGGGGGCAGTTGTCGAGGGAATCGGGGATGGTGTCGTTATCGCTGTCGCCTGGGCAGGGCTGGTCGATGCGGATCTGGGCGTCGAAGACAGAGCCGTCGAAGAGGCCGTCGCCGGTGATGTCGTCGATGTAGTTGCCGTAGACGTCAGTGAGAGAGGGGGAGGAGATGGTGAGGTCGGCGATGCCCGGGGCGAGGGCGGATATGGTGATGCGGGCGAGGACGCCGGAGCCGGAGTCCTGGTAGGGGGGAGCGGTAAGGTCGATGGCAGAGGCGTAGAAGGTGCCGTCGGAGTCGGGGGTGGAATCGGAGGCGTTGTAGATGATGGAGTGGCCGTCGGCGGCCTGGAACATCTCGACGTTGATAGCGGAGATAGAGATAAGTGCGGGGTCGTACTGGATGTAGGTGACCCAGCCGAGGAGGTCGGTAACGTCGGTGATAAAGAGGTCGCCGTCGGTTTGCTGGCCGGAGGGGATGGAGAAGCAGGCCTCGCTGGAGCCGAGGGAGGTGGCGGTGTTGGCGGGGGATTGGCTGGGGTCGGCGTCGATGCCGAAGGTGGTAGGTATAGGGGGCGCCACCTCAGTCGGTTGGGAGGCGGTGTTATCGGCGGGGTCGAGTTCAGGGGAGTCACTGGTGACGGTGGCGACATTGGTGATGGTGCCCAGGGTGGAGGGATCGACAGTGGCGATGATGGAGATGGTGGCGGAGTCGTTGGCTAGGATGGTGCCGAGGTTGCAGGTGACGATGCCGCTGGCGTGAGAGCAGGAGCCCTGGCTGGGAGTGGCGGAGGCGAAGCTTACGCCGAGTGGCAGGTTGTCGGTGGCGATGACATTGGGTGCGGGGGAGGGGCCGTGGTTGGTGATGGTAAGGGAGTAGGAGAGGTTCTGGCCTGCGGCCACCGGGTCGGGGTTATCGGTCTTGGCGATGGCAAGGTTGGTAGGGCAGGGCTGGTCGATGCGGATCTGGGCGCTGAAGACAGAGCCGTCGAAGATGGAATCGCCATCATAGTCGTGAATGGTCTCGCCGTGGACGTCAGTGAGGGAGGGGGAGGAGATGGTGAAGTCGGCGATGCCAGGCGTGAGGGCGGATATGGTGATGCGGGCGAGGACGCCGGAGCCGGAGTCCTGGTAGGGGGGAGCGGCAAGGTCGATGGCGGAGACGTAGAAGGAGCCGTCGGAGTCAGGGGTGGAATCGGAGCCGTTGTAGATGATGGAGTGGCCGTCGGCGGCCTGGAACATCTCGACGTCGATGGCGGAGATAGAGATAAGTGCAGGGTCGTACTGGATGTGGGTGACCCAGCCGAGGAGGTCGGTGACGTCGGTGATGAAGAGGTCGACATCGGTTTGCTGGCCGGAGGGGACGGAGAAGCAGGCCTCGCTGGAGCCGAGGGAGGTGGCGGTGTTGGCGGGGGATTGGCTGGGGTCGGCGTCGATGCCCAGGGTGGTGATGATGGGAGGGGGTGTGGGCGTAGGAGTAGGTGTAGGGGTAGGTGTGGCGCCTGGGCAGGGTTCGTCGATGGCTATCTGGGCGTTGAAGACAGAGCCGTCGAAGATGGAATCGCCATTGTAGTCGCCGATGTAGTCGCCATAGATGTCAGAAAGGGAGGGGGAGGAGATGGTGAGGTCGGCGATGCCCGGGGTGAGGGCGGAGATGGTGATGCGGGCGAGGACGCCGGAGCCGGAGTCCTGGTAGGGGGGAGCGGTAAGGTCGATGGCGGAGGCGTAGAAGGAGCCGTCGGAGTCGGGGGTGGAATCGGAGCCGTTGAAGATGATGGAGTGGCCGTCGGCGGCCTGGAACATCTCGACGTCGGTGGCGGATATGGAGATGAGTGCGGGGTCGTACTGGATGTAGGTAGCCCAGCCCACAAGGTTGGAGACATCGGTGATGAAGAGGTCGATGTCGGTTTGCTGGCCGGAGGGGACGGAGAAGCAGGCCTCGCTGGAGTCGAGAGAAGTGGCGGTGTTGCCCGCAGGGTCGGCGTCGATGCCTAGGGTGGTGATGATCACGATGGGGCTACAGGGGTTGGTGTGCTGGTTGAACTCTTGGATGTTGGTCACGGTATCGGCATCAGGGTCGGCATCGGCATCGTCCACCAAGGGGTCGAGGCAGGAGTAGGACTGCTCATAGGTATCTGGCATACCGTCGTTGTCGTCGTCGAGGTCGATGCAGTCGGCCAAGGTATCGCCGTCGCTGTCGGGGAAGCCCTCGTCGACGAGAGTATCGCCGTCGTTGTCGATACCGTCGCAGGCTTCGGGCGTGCTATTGGGGTCAAGGGGGTCCGAGCCGGCGGCGATCTCTTCCTCATCAGAGAAGCCGTCATTGTCGTCGTCGGGGTCGCAGATGTCGGCCGAGCCGTCTCCGTCGGTGTCAAACTGGTCGATGGCTATCAGGGCGTCGAAGACAGAGCCGTCGAAGAGGCCGTCGCCGGTGATGTCGCCGATGTAGTCGCCGTAGACGTCAGTGAGGAAGGGGGAGGAGATGGTGAGGTCGGCGATGCCAGGGGCGAGGGCGGATATGGTGATGCGGGCGAGGACGCCGGAGCCGGAGTCCTGGTAGGGGGGAGCGGTAAGGTCGATGGCGGAGGCGTAGAAGGAGCCGTCGGAGTCAGGGGTGGAATCGGAGCCGTTGAAGATGATGGAGTGGCCGTCGGCGGCCTGGAACATCTGGACGTCGATGGCCGAGATAGAGATGAGTGCGGGGTCGTACTGGATGTGGGTGACCCAGCCGAGGAGGTCGGTGACGTCGGTGATGAAGAGGTCGACATCGGTTTGCTGGCCGGAGGGGACGGAGAAGCAGGCCTCGCTGGAGCCGAGGGAGGTGGCGGTGTTGGCGGGGGATTGGTTGGGGTCGGCGTCGATGCCCAGGGTGGTGATGATGGGAGGGGGTGTGGGCGTAGGAGTAGGTGTAGGGGTAGGCGTGGCGCCTGGGCAGGGTTCGTCGATGGCTATCTGGGCGTTGAAAACAGAGCCGTCGAAGATGGAATCGCCATTGTTGTCGCCGATGTAGTCGCCGTAGATGTCAGTGAGGGAGGGGGCAGAGATGGTAAGGTCGGCGATGCCCGGGGCGAGGGCGGATATGGTGATGCGGGCGAGGACGCCGAAGCCGGAGTCCTGGTAGGGGGGAGCGGTAAGGTCAATGGCGGAGGCGTAGAAGGAGCCGTCGGAGTCAGGGGTGGAATCGGAGTCATTGTAGATGATGGAGTGGCCGTCGGCGGCCTGGAACATCTGGACGTCGATGGCGGATATAGAGATGAGTGCGGGGTCGTACTGGATGTAGGCAGTCCAGCCAAGCAGATTGCCCACGTCGGTGATAAAGAGGTCGACATCGGTTTGCTGGCCGGAGGGGATGGAGAAGCAGGCATCGGTGGAGCCGAGGGAGGTGGCGGTGTTGCCCGCAGGGTCGGCGTCGATGCCTAGGGTAGTAACGATGGGAGGGGGAGTAGGCGAAGGCGTGGGAGTAGGCGAGGGCGTAGGACTAGGCGAGGGCGTAGGACTAGGCGAGGGCGTAGGAGTAGGCGAGGGTGTGGGGGTAGGCGAAGGCGTAGGACTAGGCGAGGGTGTGGGAGTAGGCGAGGGCGTAGGACTGGGTGAGGGTGAGGGTGTGGGTGTGGGAGTAGGCGAAGGCCCGGGCGTGGGCGTAGGTGTCGGAGTCACTTCGGGGCAGGCCATGCCCACGGCTATCAGGCCGTACTGAGGTACAGCATTGCCGTCGAGGACCTGGTCCACAGGGATGGCCTGGCTAGCGCTATCACTGAGGTCGATGGTCGTGAGGGTTAAGGCGACAACGCCGGTGTCAGCGGTGGGCAGGGCCTCCAGGGTGTAGCGGCCCAGGACGCCCGCTATTGGGCCGACCTCATCGGTGCCGAAGTCCGCGACAGCCACTGTGTGCGGCGAGCTCGTGTCGGGGACGGACTCGCTGAGGTCGGCGACGCTGCTGCTGGGGGCGGAGGCAAGGAGCATCTGGTGGTTCTGGGCGACGATGTGCAGGCGGTCGTGGTCGAAGTTGATTTCGTAGTTGAATCCGGCGAAGTCGCGGCCGGAGGGTATTTCATCGACGAAGATGTCGATGTCGACCTGCTGTCCCAGGGGGACGGAGATGCAAGAGTCGATGGAGCCAAGGGAGGTAGCGGAGTTGTCGGTGGTGTCGGTGTCGATGCCGACGGTGGTAGTGGGGCTGCTCTGGGCCACAGGAGGGTGAGGGCCCAGCATCGCCTGGCCGCCAAGGGCTGCTAGGGAAAGGATGGCCGCCACAAGGCCAGCCGTAAATAGTGTCCACCTCATCACGCTACTCCAGCTACCTCACCCTCAGTCACCACTCTTGCTCACCTATCTCCTCTCCTGGGGGCTACTAAGCTTATGTCGCTGCCGACTAGCTACACTGAGTCATGATGTACGGCTTCAAGCTGAGCACGTCCATAATGTTGATCTTCTGGTCCGCGTTCAGGTCGAAGCGCCTATCGTATTCCGGGTCCATGAACTGCGAGATGATATGCGGCTTGAATTGCAGTACATCCATGACGTTGCAGTAAGTGTCCGCGTTGGTATCCGGCGGCCAGGCGTCATGCTCCCCAACGACGTTCGGGCAGTCGTCCAGCGGGTCCGTGCCCAGGAAGGCCTCTCTCAGGTCGCTGAAGTTGTCATCGTCGTCGTCGGCATCATCAGGATTGGCAATGAGGTCGCCGTCGCTGTCCACGTCGGGGTCGCACATGTCGGCCAGCGTGTCTGCGTCCGAGTCCACCTGGTCCACCCCGATGCGGGCGTGGTAGCGAGCGTCGGGTACTATGTCAGGCCCGCTGCTTGGTCTGATGATTATGTCCTCCGGGTACTTCGACAGCCAGATGGGGCTGATGCCGGCGCCCACACCCTCGAGGGTGAGCCTGGCCAGGACACCCGAGCCGCTGGGCTCTGCCCCGGCCGTGGTCTCGGCGGCGGCAGCCCAATACAGGCCGTCGCTGTCAGGGGTGTCGTGCGATGCATTCCATACGTCCCCCCCCTCGGAAACCAGAAACTGCTCCACGTCAACCGCCGCAATGTTCACCACCGCCTCGTCGTAGAAGAGCCAGGCAGAGAAGGATAGCAGCTCCAAGACGTCGGTGATGAAGAGGTCGACGTCTCTCTGCTGGCCCGAGTCCATGGAGAAGCAGTCCTCCCTGGAGCCGAGGGAGGTGGGCTGATTCGCCGGGGACTGGCTCGGGTCGGCATCGATGCCAATGGTCACCCCGCTCTGAGCTTGGGCCATTGGCGCCCAGCCGCTCGCTACGAAGAGGGCGAGGAAGGCCAGGCCGGCGGCGAAGCTAATCATCAAGACGGAGAGCGCTGCTCTTGCTGTCCGTCGCTTCATGGTTCACCTCCCTCGATTTGTTTGCTGCCCGTCATCTTTACCTAACGCTGGACGGGACCAGCGGTCACGCACCCGTTCCCTTTCCTCCCGATACCAAAGGCGGGAGGGGGCTGGCCCCCTCCCGCCCTTGGCGTCGATTTCCGACAGGACTTACGGCCTTACGGCTGGTGCACGATCAGAAGCTTGATCTGCTCGTGACAGACCGGTGGGCCGTCGCCCTCCGGCGGGTCCTCATCGATCAGACTGTCGCCGTCGTCGTCGAGGCCGTTGATGTCGTCCTCGTCGGCAACGGTGTCGCCATCGTCATCGAACGGTAGCGGGTCTGGCGAGACGCAGAACACCACGTCCAGCGGGTAGACGTTCTCGATTGCTGGGGCGTGGCACTCGAAGCGCTCGCGGTAGAGCACCCACTTCTGCTCCTCGGCCGTCACGTAGAACGACTCCATGCCGGGTAGCACCAGATGCTGCACTTGGTCGCAGCCAAGGGGTGCGCCAGTCACGGAGAGGCTCATCTCGACGACCTCGGGGTAGGGCTCGCCGTTCCCGATCTCGCAGATCACCCACATGTAGCGGCCCTGGGTGTCGCTCAGGTTCGCCGGTGCCGGGCCGAACTTGACGCAGTCTTTGATGATCAAGTCGTGGCTCGGCGTCGGGTCACAGAGGTCGCCCAGGCCGTCGCCGTCGGTGTCTGTCTGGTCGGGGTTCGGGACGTCCTGACAGTTGTCGCGTTCGCCGAGGTAGTTGTCCACAACGCCGTCCTCGTCGGTGTCGCGCACCAGGACCAGCGTTCCGGCGTCAGCGTTGTTGCCGGGGACGGCGTCGATCACGTGCGCTTCCTTGTCCCCAATGTTCTTGGAGAACAGGATCTCGCACGAGTACGGCGGCTTCTTCACCGGCACTAGGTGTACCTCGACCACGTCGGTCTTGGCCACCGAAACGCTAACGTCCAGATCCTCCTGCTGCGATACCGACAGCGGGTTGGCGTCGCAGGCGACCCCCGGGTCAACGACCAGGTTGACCTGCGCGGTCAGCGGCCCGTCCGGCCCGTTGTTGTGCAGCACGTTGCCGATGTCCACATTCTCCGGCACGCTGCCCACAACGAGCACCTGGTTGCCAGCCATGTCCGGCCTCTCGTCAGGCAGGCTCAGGCTGACCTTCAGGTCGGCGTAGGCCAGCACGTCAGGCAGCGCCCCGCCGGCCCCGCCACTGTTGTTGCCCATGTCGGGGTCGCTGACGTGCTCGTCCTTCGGCGCGGTCACCGCCACGCTGCAGGTGTAGGCGTGCGAGCTCGGGTCGGAGCAGTGCAGCGTCGCCGGGACCGACAGGCCATCGGTACCGAGGCTGAGCTGACCGCTGATCGAGCTCGGCGTCAGCGTGCAGTCATCCGGTACGACGAAGTCGGCCGATAGCGTAGCGTCCACCGGGTCGATGGGGCCGAGGTTGCGGGCGCTAGCAATTAGCGTAACGGCCACGGTCTGGCTGGCGTCGATCTCAGCCGGCAGGCCGATGATCTGGCAGCCTGTTACCTCGAGGTCAGCCTCGCCGATGACGTCCAGATCGAGGGAGGTCGAGCCTGAGTTGTTGCCGTCCTCCGGGTCCCTCACGTGGACATCGTCGACCGCCACCGAGTTGGAGAAGTCGAAGTGGTGCGAGCTGGCGTCGTCGCAGGTGATCTCCCACTCCTCGAACACCGTCACCTGCACGCTCGGGTCGAGCGTCAGGGGGTACGGTTCGCTGGTCGGGTCGATCAGAGTGACGACGCAGTCGCCCGGCGCTGAGGCATCGGTGTCAACCAGCACGTCCGCGGAGACCGGCCCGTTGTTGTGCAACACCTTCTTCAGGGTCACAACCTCGGTCACGCCCGCCTCCAGCTCTGCCGGCGCGTTGTGGACCTCGTAGGTCAGCTCCTTGACGTCGGCCAGGTCCCAAGCCTCGACGTCGATGTACTGCTTGTCGACGTTGTCCTGGACGTCTTGTTCCATCACCGGCCACGTCGGAATGACGGCCTCCTCCAGGAAGATCTTGTGATCGCACCTGGCGTTGCAGTGGAGCTCGTAATCCCGAACCTTGACCACGTCGTTGTACGGCGGAAGCGGGCTCATCACGACCTCGCACTGGCTGTAGAGGACCGTCCGCCCAGGCACGCCGTCGAAGACCTCGTCCGCGATGGTGTCCTCGACGCACAGGTCACCGGGCAACGGAATCCAGCGAGCCTCGCACTTGTTGTCCGGGTCGGTGACGTCGGACTTCAGCAGCTCGATGAACTGCACGCCGTTAGGCGGGTACAGCCCGTAGTTGCCGTTGTTGGTGGCGGTGGTGGTAACCGTGAACACCTTGGTCGTGCTCACGTCAACGTCGATCGGGTTGTCCTTCTCGACCGAAATGGTCAGGTCGGTCTCGGGGCAACCGTCGGTGTCGTCCACACCGTCCATGTCCTCGGCCGCCAGCGGGCAGTCGTCGATGCCGTCGGGGACGCCGTCGTCGTCGTCGTCGGTGTCGCAGGCGTCGCCCTGGCCGTCGCCGTCGGTGTCCGTCTGGTCGGGGTTGGCCACCAGCGGGCAGTTGTCGTCGGCGTTGATAATCGTGTCGCCGTCGACGTCGTAGTTATCGCTGATGGTGATCACCGGGTGGTTCTCGTCCTGGTCGTTCAGCGGGTTGTCGTCGGGCGAGATGGACGGGCTGTGCGAGTTCGATACGATCTGGAACGTGTACGTTCCCTCGACCTCGCAGTGGAACTCGTAGTCGTAGGTGACGGTTCCACTACCGACCACGTCCGGGCCGAACGTGCTGATCTGGTTGTCGCCGATGATCGTCGGGCTGGGGTCAACCAGCCAGCGCGGGTGACAGATCGCCGGCCCGATGATGCTGGCGGTAATCTCCACGTCGGGCGGACCGCTGGTGGTGAAGCTCACCGTCTCCGTGCCCACTATGCACGGGTCACCATTGGGCGTCTCGTCCTTGTCCAGCTCGACCGAGACGTCCGGCAGAGCACAGGCCACCTCGTCCATTATGACGGCCATCTGGCCGGTGTCTTGCCGGATGAAGACCTGGGTCACGGGGTGTCCCGCTCCCGGCGCGGCAACCGCGGCACAGTACTTGATCATCTCGGGCGCGATGGCGGTGCCATCCGTCAACTTGTTCGAGATGCCCATGACGGTGGTATCGGTCATGTACGGCGTAGCCGTCTGGATGCCGAACGGAGTCGGCGCTGCCGACGGGTCGCCGGTAGTGCCCCAGCTCAGCCAGGGGCCAACACCCATGCCGGCGATGTCGAATATCAGCACGTTGACCTCGATGCCGACCGCAGCGGCGAAGCCGCCGTAGCGGGCGTGCAGCACGCAGCCACCTGCAGGCGCGCCCAGCGCGGGACAGATCGCGCCCTGAATGAGCGCTACCTCGGGGTCTAGGGCGCTCGTCCAGGAGATGTCGCCCGTGCCACCGCCCAGGTTAGGCGCCAGCGCCGTGACCGGGTCAGGCGTGTCAACCTGGCAGCGGTCGTCCGGCAGGTACACCAGCCCGTACGGGTTGGCGTAGGTGCTCGGCGGCAGACAGTCGTTCTCCAGGTCGGTGGAGCCGCCGATCATCGTCACCGGGTTGCCGGCGCTCATCAGGTCGGCGTTCACCATGAAGCCGATCAAGCCGACCTTCGCCATCAGGGTCATCGCTGGGCCGGGGGTCCAGATCAAGCTTCCGGGGTTACCAATAACCGTCGCGATGCCGGGTAGCGGCTGGCAGCCAGGGAAGCTGGCGGGACAGATCAGGGGGTCCGGAACCGCAGTGTAGCCCTCGGTCTTGCAGCCGAAGCTCGGGTCGGCGAAGCACAGCTTGCTGGGAGCCGGTGGCGTCTGCGTGTCCGCGCCAATGCTGCTGGAGTAGTACTGGGCGCCCGGAGTGAACGGCCGCACGACCATTATGCTTACCAGGGTCGTGATCGGCCCGTTGTTGCTTGGGTCGGGGTCAACGACGTGCATGTCCTTGGGGAGACCCACGCCGTCCTGGAAGCCTACGGTCACTATGTACCACGGCGAGTCCTCGTCAACCACGGTGTCGCCGTCGTTGTCAACCGTGTCGACTACGTCCTCGTCGACCAGGCCGTCCACGGGGACGTCGTCGTCCTGCTCGATGCCGCCCCTACCGCACGTCAGCGTGTAGGTCTCGGTAGGGAGCACCGTGTTGCCGAGAGCCAGGACCTGCTGGTTGTAGACAGCGCCTGGCGGGGTCACCATGCAGTCGGCGTTGCCGACGTCCATGCCCGTGTAGGCGGCAATAACGTTGCCCGCAGTGATGTCCACCGTCGCCGGCGCGTACGGGCCGGCGTTGTCCACCGTCTTCGTCATGTCGAAGGTGCCGATGGCTTTGCCCTCGTCGGGAAGACCGGCTACGATGTGCTCAATGTAGGGGTAGCCGGTAACCGGGTGGGTCGGCGGCAGGTTGCTGGCAACGTAGCTGACCTCTGACACATCGGCCTTGCCGATGCAGTTCAGCGTCAGGTCGAAGTCCAGGGCGTTGTTGCCAGGCACGGGGTCGGTGATGTACTGGCTCTTGGCCTGGACCTCGTTGTAGAAGTGCCAGGTGTGGGTGCTGGGGTCCATGCAGTGGACGTCCCAGTTTGTCATGACCGGCGTGGTGACGCTGGGGTCCAGCGCGACGTTAATGTGCACATCCAGCACGTCGGGCCCGGTGACCTCGTGTATCGTGCTCGGCGCACAGTCGGGGTCAACCTCAACGTCGTTGATGGTGATGACCTCGCCGCCCACGCAGTGGTAGGAGCAGTCCTGCCCAGCCGGCGGGGTGCACCAGGTGCTCGACCAGGCGTCGACCGCCTCGCTGCCGTTGTTGTGGAGGACCTCCTCGACGTCGAAGAAGACGTCGGTGCTGACGTCGATGTCATCGCCGCTGGTGATGCCCACAGGCGCCACGCTCAGCTTCTCCAGGTCGGTCGGCACGGGACAGGGGTCGCCCACGGCGATCAGGCCGAAGCCGTCGAAGCCGTCAATGATGTTGCACCCGTAGCTCACACAGAGGTCGCCCCCTGGCGGCACGTCGCGCCCCATGATGACGCCATCGAGGGTCAGGGCGTAGATGCCGTCAGGCAAGCCGGTTGTGTCGATGCTGTACCGGCCGAGAGTACCCTCGGCGAAGGGCGGGTTGTACTCGGCAGCGCCCATGTCGGCGTACACAGCGTCGTAGCTGGGCACGTTGGTGCCCGTCGGGTCGCTGAAGTCCATGGGCGAGCTGCCCGGCTGGTTGGGCATCGCAATAGTCGGGGTTTGGATGTCATAGGCCGTTATCGGCCCCACGAGGGTGCCGTGTTTCTCGCCCATGTGGACCTGCCAACCCAGGATGCTCTCGCTGGGAGTGGAGGGTATGTCTTTCACATAGACGTCGAACTCAACGACGCCCCCACCCGACGCCACCGGTGCGCAGGCATCGATGGAGCCTAACGTACAGGCAGTGCCGTCGTTGGGGCAACTATTAGCTGGCGCGGCTGCGGGGTTCATGTCGTACCCCACTTCCACAGGCCCCTGGGCCTGCGCCGCCTGGTCGCTATGGCCAAACAGCGCCATGCCCAGCACCGCTAGCAGTACTGCTAGGGTCAAGCTAGTCGCGCCAGCTATAAACTTTCTCTTCATGGCCGCACCCCCTTAAAGGTTGTAAGCCAAAACCGATTTCTCTCCTTCTCTCTAGCCCTCGTCTCTGCACTCACCTCCTTTGCTGTTCTTTCTCTGTTAGCAGTACTCTTGCTTTCCTTACAATTGGCTCCGGCCGCCATCGCCTATCCGTACTGGTACGGACAGGGCTTGGAGCCAGACAGAACCGGCTTGTACAGCAGGATGTCCATGACGTTTACAGGGCCGTCGCAGTTGTGGTCGAACGTGGGGTTGCTGCCACCGAGCTCCGGCTTGAACAGCAGGATGTCCATGACGTTTACGGCGTTGTCGTCGTTCGTGTCGAAGGGGTCACAGGCGCTCTTGGCGTTCTGGCCGCACTTCCACTCGTCGATGTCGGTCCTGCCGTCGTCGTCGTCCTCGCCCTCGCAGGCGTCGCCGGCGCCGTCGCCGTCGGTGTCCAACTGCTCCGGGTTGGGAACGGCCTGGCAGTTGTCGGAGGTGTTGGGCACGCCGTCCTGGTCGTCGTCGCTACCTATGGCGGCGCAGTTGGCGTCGTCGCCGTTGTAGTCGCCGTCGCCGTCGTTGTCAACGGTTCCGCCTGGGCCGTTGGGGTCAGTAGCGGTGGCGTACCACGCCCGGTCACTGCACGTCCCGGGCGCAGCGCCCGGCGGGTCGTCGGCGGCATCGACGGGGTAGTCGAGGCCGATGTACTCCGGCGTGCTGTCGCCGTCGCCGCTGTCTGACAGCGCCTCGCTGGCCACGATGTCCTCGGTGGTGTTGCACCAGCCGTCGTCGTCAGTGTCGCCGGTGGGGCCGCCGTCAGGGTCAGTGCCGGCCACGCAGACGGCCACCCTGGGCATGGCGCTGACGTAGGGGCCGGTGGCCGTGTCCGGTGAGCTGTCGCAGGCGTCACCGATGTAGTCGGTGTCCGTGTCGGTCTGGTCGTCAATGTCCAGCGCGCAGCGGTCCTGGCGGTTGAGATAGGTGTCGCCGTCTTGGTCGACGAGGGTGCAAGTCCCTGGCGGGCAGCCGTCGCAGCCGTAGGTGTTGTCAACGTTGGTGGAGTATGTCTGGGCGCAGGCGTCCATCTGGTTGGAGAAGCCGTCCTGGTCGTCGTCGCGATAGCCTTCAGTGTAGGTGCCGATAAGGTGGGTGGCCGTGTCGTAGACGCCGCTGGTGATGCCGCCAACGGCAGCGTTGGGGTTGTGTTGCACGACCACGTCACACATCTCGTCGATCTTGCCGTCGCTGTCGTTGTCGACCCCGTCGCCGCACCAGTCGGTGACCACCCAGCAGCCGTCGTCGGGCACGCTGTCGTTCAGGGGGTCGCTGTTCCCGGGAGGGGTGCCCGCGCCGTCGGGCTGGATGAGATTCACGCCCTGCCAGTTGGTGCAACCGATGGACAGCTCAGGCTTGGTGCCCGCCACCGGAATGACTTCACCCTCGCCGCCGGTCGTTCCAAAGATGAAGGTGTTGGTCTGCAGGGGGGTGCAGAAGTCGGTGATCGCCTGAGGTTCCTCCGGCGTTAGGTCGTTGTCCATGATGACCGCGTTGGAGTAGCCCAGGCTATCGCCCAGGTCTTTGTCCGGCGAAGTGGTGATCGCAACGCCGTCCTTGTCCACGGTTAGCTGCCCCGGCTGGAACACCACGAAGTTTATCTGAGTGGGTGGGGAAGCGTCCACGATGTTGTTGAAGCCGTAGAGGCGGACAAACGGCTTGCGCCCGTCGACGAGGATGTCGACGTGGGCGGGGTACTGCTCGCAGCCATTGGGTATGCCGTCCCCATCGCCGTCCGCGGTGAGGTTGGAACCCTCACTCGCCCAGGTTATCTGGTTGCCCGGGCTGTTATCGGTGCTGCAGTGGTACAGGGGTATTGGCGCAACGATGTTGAAGCCGGCCGTGCAGGGGCTGTTGTTGAGGCTCAGGGTGGTGTTGGCGTAGAGCATCCCTGCGTAGGACCCCACGGGAGCAACACCGGCGGGGGCCAACCCCCACTCCGGTGGCGCATGGAAAGTGTTTATCCGGTCGAAGTTGGCGTAGTCGGGGTCACCCCACGTCGTCGCCGGGATGTCGAAGGTGGTCGCCAGGTCGGCACATTCGTCGAGGTCGTACGGCCCACCGGTAGCGCAGGTGCAGGTGTCGTCATTGGGCGTCACCCCCGGCACGTACGCCTGGCCGTCGGGGCCATTGCAGCCAAGGGTGAAAGGCGTGTAGATAACCTTATACGTGCCCGCCTCGACGTTGTTACCGTAGGAAGTTAACAGAAGAAAAGCTAATGCAGCGGATAACAAGCAAGCGACAAGCAGCCTACCAGCCATAACACTCCTCCTGGGAACGGCATAGCTCACCATTCCCGTAGCTCGCCCCCGGCCGGCAGAGAGCCTGCGGCATTATGTTTTGTGTGGACGACAACTTTATACACCCGCCCCAATATTTTGTCAAGCCCTCCTCAAAGGGAATCGGTAAAAAATCGACGAGAATTACCGAAAAAACCTTTCCTGAAACGGCTTTCTGATGATCGGCTGGGATCAGCCGCTGTGCAGACTGTGTGGCCAAATGGGCTGGCCAAAGGCTATCCTCATACGTCACTATTGGCCGTCACCCAGGGCCGTGATGACGTACACCTCGCCCGCGCTGGGCCTGCCATTGTCAGGGCCGGCGGCCTGGATGGCCACCAGGATGATCTCCTGTTTGCCGTCGTCGTTCAGGTCGCCGGCGGTCACAGCGCTGCCCAAGCGGTCGCTGGCCTCGGCTCCAAACAGCACCACCTCATAGTTGCTGAGGGCCAGGTCCAGCACGGCCCCAAGCGTGGACGAGCCGAAGATGACATAGGCTTCGCCGGCCATGTCCCTGTCATTGGCAGGACCGCGACCAAAGCTGGTGCCGAGCAGGATGTCGCCGATGCCGTCCCCATTGACATCGTGGCCGGCTGAGCAGGAGCTGAGAAGGTCGTGGGCGTCGGCACCAAAGATGGTGATGTCTTGGTCGCCCGACAGGACATCGATGGTACCGCCGAGGTCGGGCGATCCGAAGATGACATACGCTTCGCCCGACGTGTTTCGCGCCTGGCCGGCCCCGGCCGCACGTTGGGCCACTAGCACAATGTCGTCGATGTCGTCGTCGTTGATGTCGCCGCTGCTAATGCAGAACCCCAGAGCGTCATTAGCGTCGGTCCCAAGGATGGCGAGGTCCTGCTGGCCCTTGGCGATATCCACCTTGCCGCCCAAGTCCTTCGAACCGAAGACGACGTAGGCCTCGCCAGCGTTGTCCCTGGTGCCGTCGGGCGGGTCGCCAGCTTCCGCCACGGCGATAATGTCGTCAATGCCATCGTCGTTAACGTCGCCCACGGCCACCGCATCTCCCAACTCGCTGTACTGTTCCGGCCCGCTGATGGTGAAATCCTGATCGCCCTCGGGAATGCTGATGATTCCGCCCAGAGTGGCTGAGCCGAAGACGACGTACACCTCTCCCAGTTCTGTCCTTGGGCCGCCATGGGGGCTGCCGGGAACACGGCCGGCGAAGGGCGCTCCCAGGATGATGTCGTCGATGCCGTCCCCGTTCACATCTCCGGTGGCCATCGAGTCGCCCATGAGGCTGAAGCCCTCGGCGGCAATGATCGTGACATCCTGCTGGCCTTCAGCGATATCTACGCTGCCTCCGAGATCCGTTCGACCGAAGATGACATAGGCCTCGCCCCGGTCGTTGCGGTAGTCGGGATCTTCGATACCCTCTGACATGGGTGCCGACACGATGATGTCGTCGATGCCGTCGTCATTGACATCGGCGGCGGACACCCCATATCCGAGTTGGTCGCCGGGCTTTTCCCCGACGCCGCCCCTTTCCCCGAAGATGATCAAGTTCTCCTCGCCCTGGGCGAGGTCGATGGTGCCGCCCAGGCTGGGCCAGCCGAAAATGACGTAGGCCTCGCCGACCTCCCGCCGCGAGTCGTCCGGGCCATCTCCGAACCGTGCTCCAATGAGCAGATCGTCGATTCCGTCATCGTTAAAGTCGCCCACCGCCAGGGAGGGAATGTCGTTCCTCAGGTCGCCGGTGGGCTGGTTGGCGGGAGGGGGGACGGGCTCGCCGGCGAATATGGTCAGAAGGGGCGCGGTGACAGCCAGGTCGAGAACCAGCGCTTGGCCGGGAGTCACCGCTGCCGTCGGCGAGGGGCTTGCCGCCGGCGTTCCCGTGACCCCTGGCGAGGGCGAGGCGCTAACAGCAGGGGTGGCTGTCGGTGCCGCCGTTGGGGTTTCCTCTCCGTCGCCACAGGCGGCCAGCACAAGAGTCGCCAGGAATGCCCCCATCAGTGGCCAAATGGCCTTGCCCCAAACCATATACGACCTCCCCACGATTTGCAGATGTCGCGATCTTAGCCAAGCCCCATTCGAGCGTCAAGGGCATCACCGGGGCGGCACCAGGGGCAAGGCAGCCTTGCCAACCCCTACGGGTCAAGGGCCCATTGGGCGCCGCCGGGCTGGGTCACCAGAACCAGGACAGCGGCGAATCGCTGGAGTTCCACCAGATTGCTGATGTCTGACTTGGCGGCGATAAATCGTTTCCAATCTTGATCGGGTGGCAGGACATACAATACGGCAAACTGTCCGGCAATAGCTGCCGTTGCGGTTTCCACTTCTTTCGTCTGGCCCGAGTAGCAAATGCTATTCCAGCCCTGTGCCAGGTTCAGGTTGGCAGGTGGCGTAGTAGTAGGCTCCTGCGGCCAGGCAGCGTCGTTGGCCATCAGGATGAACAGGGGCCCGTAGGGGCTCACGCTGGCCATGGTGCCGACATCCGATCTGTCTGGAAACCATCTGTCGTAGCCCTGGTCAGATCTCAGGTGGTAAACAGCCAGGACGCCTGTGCCGATGCCCGCTAGAGCTTGTGAGGTGGGCTGCTCGGCGCCGAGGTAACAGACGTAGTTCCAACCGGCTACCAGGTTGGTCACAATCGGCGAGGGTATAGTAGGTGTAGTAGGTGTAACTGTAGTCGTGCCTGTAGGGCTAGGCGTGACCGTGGAGCTAGGTGTCACCGTGGGTGTGTATGCTCCGCAGGGAACATCCACCGCTATGATTCCGTACTGGGGAGCGGAGTTGCCGTCCCACACCTGGTCGTCGTCGGGGACGGTATCGCCGTCCTCGTCGAGTTCGTTCGCGTAGTGGCCACCGGCGTCAAATGTTTGGCCACTGGGCGGCACGTCCCGCCCAATGATAACGTTGGAGAGGGTGAGGGCATAGACGCCCGCCGGCGCTGTGGGCAGGACCTTGAAGGTGTAGCGACCGAGGACGCCGTGGCTGAAGGGCGGGTTGTACTCGGCGTAGCCCGTGACGTCGGCGAGGGTAACGTTGTGAGGGGACACGGCGTCGGGGACGGCGTCGGAAAAGTCTATCAGGCTGCTCCCCGGCTGAGCAGGCAGGTTTACGGTGCCATTGTCGTGGGTTTGGGCGATAATCTTGACCGCCGTGTCGGGGAAGTTGATCTTATAGTCAAAGCCTAGGATGCTCTCGCCGCTGGGCAGGTTCTCTAGGAAGATATCGACGTCGAATTCGTCCTCGCTGGCGGCGTGCACCTCTACGCAGTGGTCGATGGCACCCAGCGAGCAATCGTCGCTGTCGGTGCAGTATACGGGGTTTCCACCGGTCGCCCTGCACTCGTTGGGGCAACTGTTGCCCGTCGTGTCCATGTCCACGCCTACTATCGTGAACGTGGCACCTTGGACAGGCTTTCCCTCCTCATCCCAAATGTTCGCTGTCGCTGCCAGAATGGCGGCCAGGGTTGCGGCGACCAGAATGATCAGTCCTGTCGTTCTCATATAGCACCCTCGTGTACTAACGTGGCGTCAGGCCAATCGGTGCGCAACTCAGCGAAAGCAACGACAGCCACTGCGCCTGGACGATGCCAAAACCATACCACAAGCTTGCGTGTCTAAGCACCCAGGATGTAAAGTTACGCTATTATAGGTGCTTGGGACGCAGCCTTTGACTCGGCGGTTGGCTCGCCACGGTGTTGACTTTAGCGTCAATTCGGCAAGTTGCTAATAGGTGGTTACCGCTCTAGGGGTGTCCCGAAGATGGCCTGGTGCAGAAGGGGGGCCTCGCCTTGAGAATGTTTGTGACGACGCTGGTTGTGCTGGCCATTCTGCTGATGTCCGCATGCGGTGGGGGTGAGGAGGCCTCCCAGCCGACGACGCCGGGGCCTTCGTCCACCGAGTCGCCCATCTCTGCCACTCCCACGGTGACAGGCAGGCCAGCGACGCCGGTGGGTATGCCAGAGGCTGGCCTTCCCATGGGCAAGCTCGCTTTCTCCTCTCGGCGCGACGGCAACGGGGAGGTCTATTTGCTCAGCGACGAGGGCGAGATGAACCTGACCAATGACCCGGCAGAGGACATCGAGTCCGATCTGTCTCCCGACGGCGAGAAGGTCGTCTTCGCTTCCAACCGAGACGGCATCTACCACGTCTACGTCGTGAACGTCGATGGCACCGGCCTCATCAGGCTCACTGACGACCCAGCGGGCGACTTCAGCCCGAGGTGGTCTCCAGATGGCAAGCGCATAGCCTTCAGCCGCACAGGGGCGCTCTATGTGATGGACAGTGATGGCAGCAACGTCCAAGAGGTGACCAGGCCTGAGTCGGAAGCCACCGCGCCGCCGTGCAAGGCCGGGGCTTTCCTGGGTGGGTGGTCACCTGACGGGCAGCAGTTGATCTTCTATGCGGCCAGCGTGACCAGGCGCCTGGGCCAGGTTTGCACGGTCAACGTAGATGGAACCAACCTGACGGCGGTGGTCAGCGAGCCGCCGGGGTACCACGTTGAACCCATCTGGTCGCCCGATGGCGAGTGGATTGCGTACAGGTCCATTCGTGACGAAAACGCTGAGATCTACGTGGTGAGATCCGATGGCACTGAGGACACCAACTTGACCAACAATCCCGCCATCGACCTAGAGCCCGACTGGTCCCCCGACAGTCAGTGGGTTGTGTTCGGCTCATACCGCACCGGCGACTGTGACCTCTACATCGTGAGGCCCGACGGCAGTGATCTGGCACGCGTCACTACCACCATCGGCAAGGACAGCGACCCCTCTTGGGGGCCTTAGGGAATCCCGCTTGTCGATGAAGTGGTAGGCGACCAAGTGGGCGCCACGTCGTATGCTGGGTTGTTGGTGAGGTTAGTCTGACCAGAGCCATCCGCCTTCATGATGTACACCTCCCGGTTGCCGTCGCGGTCGGAGGTGAAGGCAATCCAGGAGCCGTCAGGCGACCAGGCTGGCTGATAGTCCTCTCCTAGGTCATTGTTGAGGCGGATTTGCTCTGAGCCGTCGGTGTTCATGACGTAAATATCGGCGTGGCGGTGGCGCTCGGAGTTGAAGGCGATTTTGGATCCGTCAGGCGACCAAGCCGGCCATAGGTCCTCAACCGTGTCGTTGGTGAGCCGAGTCTGACCCGAGCCATCGGCGTTCATGGCGTATACTTCCCAGTTGCCGTCCCGGCTGGAAATGAAGGCGATCTTGGAGCTGTCGGGCGACCAAGTGGGCGAGAAGTCGCCAGCCGGGCTGTCGGTGAGGCGGGTCTGCTCTGAGCCGTCGGCATTCATCACGTAGATTCCGCTGGGGCCGTCGCGGTTGGAGGTGAAGGCGATCTTGGAGCCGTCGGGCGACCAGGCAGGACCCTGGTCTCTAGCTGGGTTGTTGGTAAGGCGGGTCTGCCCCGAGCCGTCGGCGCTTATGACGTAGATCTCAGTATTGCCGTCGCGGTCGGAGGTGAAGGCGATCTTGGACCCGTCAGGAGACCAAGCAGGGTCTCGTTCATTGGCCGAGGTGTCGGTGAGGCTGGCCTGGCCCGTTCCGTCGGCATTCATGATGTAGATTCCGCTCGGGCCGTCACGGTTGGAAGTGAAGGCGATGCGCCCAGGCGGAGACGGGGCGGGAGGCGAGGCTGTTGGCCCAGGGGTTGGTGTTGCTGGAGTGGGGCAAGGGGAGACTACCGTTCCTGTGGGAAGCACGCTGGCTTCCTCTTCCTGGCTCTCGCAAGCCAGGAGCAACACTGCTGTCAGAGAGACGCCTATCAGCGTTGCTAGAAGGCCCAGCCCTCGCCCTCGCAACGTCATCCGGTACACCTCCTCGGCGAGGCTACAGCAACCACCATAGCGTCGCACAACTCATGATACACTATCGGGCAGCCCAGCGATGTCTTAACGGGGCACCGCCTGGCCGGGGCCTATCGGGCCGCTAGCGAGGCGACCAGGCAGGCATTATTTCCGCTAGATCGTTATCTGTTAGACGCCTCATGTTGCTGCCGTCAGCGTCCACTATGTAGATCTCGCCCTTTTCGTTATCCCGTTTGGAGACGAAGGCAATGCTCTCCCCCGTCGGTGACCAGGTGGGCCAGACATCTTGACTGGGGTCACCGCTCAGGTTGATTCGCTCGCCACTGTCGATGTCCTGCACGAAGACATCAACGTTATCGGTGTCTACTGCGTCCAGGAAAGCGATGTGCTTGCCGTCGGGCGACCACACTGGCCGAGAACCCGTCCCCAGCGCTTCGACCTTCCCACCTTCAGCTTCCGCCATGAACATGTGGTGGGGTCCACCAGCGGCCTCCCGTGTCCACCAGACGATGCTACGGCCATCTGGTGACCACCTGGGGCCCACATCCATTCCCTCTTGGTGGGCCAGACGCCGGACGTCGTCCCCATCAGCGTCCATAAGGTAAATGTCGAGGTCGATCTCCTCTATCGCGGACGGGTTCCCTTCGTAGGAAACAAAGGCGATCCGGGACCCGTCGGGAGACCAAGCAGGCATAAAGCTTGGGCGACCTGCGGCCAGCTCAATCACCTGACCGCTATTCAGGTCTACGACATCAATACCCGCTCTCACCTCATCCGAGCGGGTCACAGTCTCGAAAGCGATCATTGCCCCATCAGGGGACCAGTCCAGAGTAGGTGAATATGTCTCGATGTTGCTTCCGGTGGCGACGGTTCGGCGTTGGGTACCGTCAGCGGCGACTACGACGAGCTCACCCTTTTCGGCCGACGGGCCATCCTCCAGCGGCATGCTCACAAAGGCCAGACGTTCGCCATCGGGCGACCAGCGTGGCCATTGGTCCAAAGCGTCGTCATCGGTCAGTCGGCGGGGTTCGCCTTCGTCGGCGTCCACAACGTAGACGTCTGAACTCAGGCCGGCCGCGGCGGCAAAGGCCAATCTCCTTTGCGCTTCCGGCGACAAGGGCTGTTGGGTTGGCCAGCCTTCGCTGGCCGTCGGGGTTTGCGTGCTTGGCTCGCCTCCTCCACCGCAGGCGCCGCTCGCCAGCCACAGGAGCGCCAGCAAGGCCATCGGCACAAATGCCTGCGAACCCTGGCCCATGACCCAGCAACGCTTTATGGCCCTATCCATTTCCATCCGGCGCTCCAAACCGGCCCAGCCGAAGTCCGAATACCTTAGCGGAGAATGTTCAAATGATACACCAATACACGATGGCGGCTATTGGCTCGCTGCTCCCAGTGCCGGCCGCGAAAACTCAGAGGTACTGCCGTCGCTATCGGTGGCAGTGGCAGTAGCATTGGGGCCTGCGGGCTTGCCCTCGAAGGTGAAGTTGCCGTCAGCGTCCGCTATCGTCGAGCCTTCGTAGATCGCTCCCTCGTCCTGCGAATCCGAGTAGATGTCAACCGTGCAGTTGGGACAGGTGGTGCCGGCTACGGGGCTTGTGCTGCTGATGGCGGGCGGTTCCAGCTCCCTGTTGCCGCCGTCTTCGTTGTAGATGCCCTTTTGTTGGTTGGAGTGAATCGAATTGCCGCGAATGGTGTTGCCGACACAGTCCGGCCCGTCGACGTTTACTCCCGCGAGGTAGTTGCCCGAGATCAGATTGCCCTCGCCGGGCTCCGTTCCACCGATCCTGTTGCCATGCGCTCCTTTGACGATCCATATGCCGCGACCGTTCGGCAGCTGCTGGCTCCCGCTGTCGTCCGTTCCTATGTAATTCCCTACGATGACGTTCCCACTGGTGTCCGGGCCGCGGATGAGCATCCCGGTGCCATTGCCAGAGATGACATTGCCTTCGCCGGGAGCGTCGCCGCCGATGACGTTGTCCTGGGGGCCGTCGCTCAGGACCAGTCCATAAGTATTGCGCAGGGCGGTGGTGCCTGTGGCGTCAACGCCGATATAGTTGCCCTTTACTACGTTGCCGGTGATGTCAGGGCCGGAGATGCCCACCGCAAACAGATCGTTGCCCGAGATGACGTTCCGCTCCGCCGCCGTGCTGCCGCCAATGACGTTGCCCTGAGCACCCGGCGCGATCCAGATCCCTTCCATTCCGTTGGGTATGGCGGCGGTGCCGGTGCTGTCCGTGCCGATGTAGTTGCCCTTCACAAGGTTGGCCCTACCTCTGATCGTGATGCCCACGCCCTTGTTGCCGGAGATGATGTTGCGATCCCCCGGCTCGCTGCCCCCAATGATGTTGCCGAGGGCTTCTCTTAGAATGTCCACACCATTACGGTTGGCCAGAGCCTCGCTGCCGCTGGCGTCCACGCCAATCAGGTTGCCCTTCACGGCGTTGTTGTCGGCGCCGGCACCGCCGATCACGATGCCTTGATCGTTGGCAGAGATGACGTTTCCTTGCCCTGCCGCCGGGCCTCCGATGACGTTGCCCTGAGCCCCAGGCTGGATCATCATGCCCACAAAGCAGTTCTGAATGTGCATCCCTTGGAGGATGTTTTCATTGGAATCGATGACAAGACATTCGAGGCTCTGGTTGTCCCCATCCACGAGGACGCTGGCTTGTGAGCCGTCGATAATGTCGGAGCCGCCATTAAGAGCCGGAAGTGGCGAGGCCAAAGAGATCGTGGCGCCCTCCGGTGCTGAAAAGACAGAAGCGTCAAAAGTTATCGTGTCGCTGGACTCGGGGCCAGGCTTGCCCCTGACATTGTCAGCCTCTCCAGAGTCCAGGTCTGCCACTGCTATCTCACCGGTGGCCAGGGAGATGGCTTCCCTCAGGGTCACCACCCCATCGCGGCTCTCGGTGTCAGCAGTGCTGTCTACGACAATGCTGACTCCTTCCTGCCCTCCACCACAGGAGGCCAGCAGCAATAACAGGAGGACGAGTCCTCCTGCTATTCCCGCTGTCGGTAGCGGTTTGAGCTTCTCTCTCACGGTATCGCCTGCTTTCTTTGGGTGATGGAAGCCAAAAATCCCTTGCTCTGGTTCTACTGCCCCTGTGGTCGCCATGTCAAGGGCTGGGAAAGAATCAGGCTGTGACCGGCCCCTGTTCGCATTTGGTACGCCGAGTGGGAAACTGGCGAGTAAGCCGTGGCTTGCCTCAGGAGCGCGCTCCCAGCGAGGCTATGCGGGGCCCACGAGCGCATTTCGCTGCCAGACTGTTGCGCTCCTACAGGTCAAACACCCACACGATGCCGTTTTCTCCGGTGGCCAAGATGAGCAGGGGGATAGATGTCTCCATCTGTGTCAGGCTACTCATACCCGGCTTGCCAGGGACGAACCGTCGCCATTTCTGGTCCGGCGTTAAAGCATAGACAACAGCAAACTGGCCGTCGATCCCTGCCGTGGCCGCCTCGGCCTCCTTCGTCTCGCCTGTGTAGCATAGGCTATTCCAGCCAAACACAAGCTCCACACTATCCTGAGACTCGCCCGGCGGCTCCTGGGGCCACGTGGAATTGCTGGCCGTGAGGACGAACAAGGCATCGTACGGGTAGAGCATTGTCATGCTGCTGAGGTCGGGCTTGCCTGGAAACCACCTGTCGTAACCCTGGTTTGGCATCAGTCGGTATGCGGCCAGCACATCCCCGCTGGCGCTAGCGAACGCATCGTCAGCGGGCTGGGGGCTGCCGACGTAGCAGAGGTACTTCCAGGCCAGGCCGGGAATGGGCGTAGCCGTGGGGCTAGGCGTAGCCGTGGGGCCGGGCGTCGCTGTGGGCTCGGGTGTAGGAGTAGCGTCGGGCGTAGTCGTAGGGCCAGGCGTAGTCGTGGCCCCCGGCGTGGCCGTCGGGCTAGGGAAAATATCGCAGACGTCGCCGACCCCGTCTTCGTCAGCGTCGGTCTGGTCAGCGTTGGCCACCAGCGGGCAGTTGTCATCGCAATTTACGGTCTCGCCGCCGGTGCAGCGGTTGTCGCAGACTATGCCGCTGCCATCGCCGTCATCGAGGATGCCGTCGTTATCAGCATCGGGGTCGCAGGCGTCGCCGAGGCCGTCGCCGTCGGCGTCGGTCTGTTCTGGGTTGGGGTGATTCGGGCAGTTGTCGAGCTCGTCAGGTAAGCCATCGCCGTCCGTGTCCACTGCGCAGTCATGGTCGACGGCTATTTGGGCGTGGTAGACGGTGCCGTCGAAGAGCTTATCGCCGTCCACGTCGCCAGGATACGTGTCGCCAGGTCCTTCCAGCCTTGGCCCGATGTCTAGAATCGCGTCTCCATTGTAGTCCAAGCGGGCAATGCCAACTGCAGTGACGCCCGATTCCACCGCGCTCAGGGTGAGTCTGGCCAAGACCCCAGACCCGCTATGGTATCCTCCCCAATCGAGAGCGGCGACTTGGTACCCTGGATAGGCTTCCCCCGCGGAATAGTCCTCCGCGTCACCGCTCAGGAACATCTTCACGTTGTGGTCGATGACGTTTACGACCGAGGAGTCAAATGAGATGTAGAGCTCGTACCCCTCGAGGTCCGCGACGTCCGTAACAACGAGGTCAATGGCGAATGTCCCATCTTTCGACACGGAAATGCAGTCATCGATAGGGCCTAACGAGGTCGGTGTGTTTCCCGCAGGGTCAGCATCCACGCCGATGCTGAGGGCTGGACTCGCCTGCGTAGCCTCCTCCCCGCCGCTCACAATCCATCCCCCCAGACCCACGGCCGCCACGAATGCGACGGCTAGCGTCACTGCCAGTAGCCTCATCTTCCCCACAGCGGTTGCACCTCCCTATCCACCAAGACGCCTCCTGACAACAAGCAAAGCAACTCCGCCCAGAAGCACGAACACGACTGCCAAGCCCCCCAGGACGTACCCTATGATGGCCGGGCCGCCGGTCCATGCTGACCCTCCGTCCTCTGTCGCCGCTGTCCCGCCTGGTGTTGGGCTGGCCACTGGAGGGGTGGCGGTCGGCCTCTGTGTCTCGGTAGGCGTTGTTTCAGAAGTGGGTGAAGCGGAGGGCGTCTGCGAAGGGGACACAGGGGATGCCGTAGGTGAAGCGGAGGGGGTACCGCTTGGACAAGCCGTATCTATCGCTATCTGGGCGTTGGCGATCGGCCCGTCAAAAAGTTTATCCTCGTCCACATCGCCCACTGGCGAACCCTCGAAGTCGCGAAGGAGGGGACCACGGTCCATTGTGCCATCCCCGTTCAGATCGAAGGGAGACAGGCTCGCCGGGCTGACGCCGCTCCCGATCGCCTCGAGGGTGAGCCTGGCCAGTACCCCCGAGCCGCTGTCCAGAGCAGGCGGGTCTGCAATATCTGCCGCCGCAATGTCGTAGCGGCCGTCGAGGTCAGGCAGGCCTTCAGATAGGTCGAACACCTGGCTATCCGGGTTGGCAGCCTGGAACATCATGACATCCCGGTCCGTAATCTTGATGAGCGTCATGTCGTAGGAAAAGTAGACCTCCCAAGCCAGAAGGTCGACAATGTCGGTGACGAATAAGTCGACCTGAAAGGTGTCGCCGCTGCTCACAGATATGCAGGAATCGATAGGGCCGAGAGAAGTGACTGTATTGCCCGCGGGTTCAACGTCCACGCCGATAGTCACAGCCTCTTGGGCGACGCCGTGACCTCTGGCCAGAACGCCTCCTGCCGATGCTGCCAAAGCCAACATCATTGCCGTTAGCGCTGCACTGGCCAACATCATTCTCATCGCTGCGATCCTTTCAGCGGCCCTTGGTCTTCCAGGCGTCAAGCCGCCGCGGCGAAGGGGTCTCCCCCTATGCCCTCCCCTTACACAACGCACAAGAGCCAACAAGGGTGCGGAGTCGGCCAACTTTAGGCGCGATCCTTCAACTATCTGGGCCGCGCTTCCCAAACCTAGCCACACCATGCACCGATCATAGCGGCGGTCGCTAGCCCATCCAAGGCATGAGCCGGGCCCTTATCCATGCCAATTCCAAAGACGCCTGTCGGAGGGGTTAGTTACGCCGGCTGACCGGAAAAGCTCCTGCCCCAGCCGTGCCCAAGATCTACGGCTCTTCTTGGGACGAGCGTATCTGGATGGTGGCAGACGTGGTCAACTGGCCGCAGTCCTCGTAGTTGGCGTCGCAGTGGGAGCTTTCGGCTACTATCCGGTAGTTCCCAGGCGGCACCTGCTGGCCATCGTTGTCCCGCTGGTCCCAGGTCTCAGCAAACGAAAGCACCTCGCTCGCCTCCAGCGGCACCTCCCCTGTGACCTGGGCGAAGGTGCGATCCCGTGACCAGCGCCAGACCTCCTGGTCTTCGGAATTGACGACTGCCAGGTCGTAGCGCTGGCTAGTACGGTAGTAGAGGGTCATGGGCTCCCGGACGGCGACGGTTATGCCCAGTTGAATGAGCCTACCCTGCTCGAACAAGGCGCCAAAGGTAGTCAGGTCGATGCCTATCGGCCCTTCGAAAGGAAATCCAGGCGTAGGGGACAATGTTGGCGTAGCCACCCCCGTGGGCGAAGGGCTGGGCTCCTCTCCGCCATCCCCGCAAGCAGACGCGACTACCAAGACAGCAGCTAGAGCAACCAGAAGGGCCACAGACGCCTTTATCTTGATGCCGCAGCAGCCTCCTTTTCCCATTGCGCCTCCTTCCTGCTACTGGCTGCCTTCCCGAGGAGGCCTGGAGCGCCCTTGGGAGGCAGCCGCGGCGCGTTGATTGCCAGCTAGACGGTGCACGTACTTCCTTACTTGATGTGCTGTCAACCTGCGACTATTTCAGCGCTTCTCTTCCCGCAAACCTTGCCCCTGGCCCCAGTTCCTCCTCGATGCGCAGCAGGCGGTTGTACTTGGCGGTCCGCTCGCCGCGGGCAGGGGCGCCGCTCTTGATCTGGCCACAACCCGTGGCCACCGCCAGGTCGGCTATCGTCGTGTCCTCCGTCTCGCCGCTACGATGGGAGATCATCGCCCGCCAGCCGCCGCGCTTGGCCGTATCGATGGCCGCCAGGGTCTCCGTCAGCGTCCCGATCTGGTTCGGCTTGATGAGCACGGCGTTGGCTGCCCCTTCGCGGATGCCTTTCTCGATGCGCTCCACGTTGGTCACGAACAAATCGTCGCCCACGATCTGCACCTTGCGCCCCAGCTCCGCCGTCAGTTTCCACCAGCCCGTCCAGTCGTCCTGGGCCATGCCGTCTTCGATGCTGACGATGGGGTAGCGGCCGCACCAGTCCTGCCAGAAGGCCACCATCTCGTCCACGTCCTTGAACGTACGCCCCTCGCGAGCGAAGACGTACTGGCCATCGCGATAGTACTCGCTGGCGGCAGCGTCGACGGCGATGGCCACATCCTCGCCCGGGCGGTAGCCGGCCGCCTCGATGGCTGCCAGCAGCAGGTTCATTGCCTCTTCGTTCTTCGGCAGGGGGGGCGCGAAGCCGCCCTCGTCGCCCACGGTTGTGGGAAGGCCCTTGTCGGCCAGCACTTTGTGGAGGGAGTGGTAGAGCTCCGCTCCCATGCGCAGGCCATCGCTGAAGGTCTTGGCCCCCACGGGTACCACCATGAACTCCTGGATATCCGTGCCACCAGGGGCATGCCTGCCACCATTGATAATATTGAAGAGAGGCATGGGCAGGATGCGAGCCGTCGGGCCGCCCAGGTATCGATAGAGGGGCAGGTCCAGGTAGTTGGCGGCTGCATGGGCCACCGCCAGCGAAACGCCTAGGATGGCGTTGGCTCCTAGGCGGCTCTTGTTGGGGGTGCCGTCCAGGCGGATCAGGGCTTCGTCGATGGCCGCCTGGTCCAGGCAGGACATCCCCCCCACCGTGAGAGCGATCTCCTGTCCGACGTTGGTTGCTGCTTTCAGGACGCCCTTGCCGCCGTAGCGGTCGGCGTCGCCATCGCGCAGTTCCAGTGCCTCATGAACGCCGGTACTAGCGCCCGAGGGGACGGCAGCCACTCCCACTGTTCCCTCGATCAGCACCACCTCCACCTCCAGGGTGGGGTTGCTGCGGGAGTCGAGGATTTCGCGGGCCTCTATGGTGTCGATCTCCACAAGACTGCTCCTCTGCTAGCGGCGGAGCGCCTTCTGCGCCGCCGCAATGGCCTTCTCGGCGGCATCTACGGGGTCGTTGGCCCGCACGATACGCTCGGCGTCGTGCCCGTGATAGGAGAAATCCCAGGTGTCGAGGCCGATGATAGGCACCCCGTGGATGAGGGCGTAGGCGATCTCCGTCAGAGTGCCGTAGGCGCCGTCGATGGCGATGACCGCCTGGCCGGAGAGCGCGACCATCGAGTTGCGAGCGTAGCCCAGGCCGCTGAACACGGGGAACTCGACGTACTCGTTGGGAGGAGACTCGTCGGCGTTGTGGCCGGGAAGGATGCCGATGGTGTGGCCGCCTTTGGCGCGAGCGCCTCGGCAGACAGCCTCCATGACACCGCTGCCGCCGCCGCATACGATGGTGCAGCCTCGCCTGGCTAGCTCGCGCCCCACTTCTTCGGCCAGGCGCGCCTCCTCGACCGAAGCCTCCTCTCCGCCGATGACAGCGATGATCATGACGCGTTTCATCATACCTACGAGCTGACCTGCGGGCAAGGGCTCAGGGCTGCGCCGGCCGCAGCGAATAGCGATAGGAAGCAGCCTGAGTCGTGCCATCGCTGGCAGCAGCGACGACGATGACCGCCTTGTCCAGAGTCGAGCCGAAGCCCGAGAGGCGGACCTCGCCCCTGTTGTCTGCGTCCAGAAGCAGCGACAGCAGGCTGGTGGTCTCGCCCATCTCGATGACCCGGACGATGAAGCGCTGGGACAGGGGCGCCCTCAGGCGCTGGAAGCCCTGAGCCTGCCAGCGGCCATCTTCTTCGCCATCGTCGAAGAAGGCCAGCTCGGGGATGGCGATGTCGTCGATAGCCCAGCCGTCGAGGTTGACGCCCTCGTCGGTGATGTACTCGAAGCGTAGGAGGATCTTCTGGCCGGCGAAGGGGCTGAGGTCGATGCTCTCCTCCACCCAGGCAGGGCTGTCGCCACCGCCGCTCTTGCCGGTATAGGTCGGCCCATAGGCCAAGCCGAGCGGGTTCTGGTCGCTGGCCTGGCGGCCGCGCAGGATCTGCCAGGTGCTGCCGCCGTCGCTGGAGGCCATGACGTAGGCGTAGTCCCAGTGCTCCTCGATGTCGTACCAGGTCCAGAACGTAAGGGTGGCGCTCTCAAGGCCGGTCAGATCGAACTCGCCGGTGAGGGTGCTATCGATAGAATCGCCGCGGGCCGACCACCACTGGCCACGGCCACTATAGGGCTCGTTGGGGATGGCTTTGACCGCCTCGCCGCCGTCGAAGGAGAAGACGGCATCGCCCTCGGCCAGCTCTACCTCTATGTAGTCGGCGGCGAACTGATGGACGCTATCCTCGTCCTCGCCGTAGTCCGCGAGGGTGATAGCCGACGATGCCTCGACCTCGGCATCGGCGTAGCTGTACGGTCCGCCCTCGGGGTCATCCAGGTAGTTGGCGACTAGCCAGTCGGCGAAGACGTCCTCGAAGGTGACGCCGAAGGGCGCGAGGTAGGCATCTATGCCCTCGATGCCGTCGGCAGGCTCCGCAACAAGGCGGCGGGCACTTTCCCAGCCGCCGTAGTGCTCCAGCAGGTACCGGACGAACAGGTGGGAGGCTGCGTAGTGGGGGGCGTTGCCAGTGCCCAGAGGTTCCCAGGCGTTGAGTTCGGTATCGGGCAGCGTAACGGCGATCGACGTGGGGCCTGAGCCGCCGCTGGCCAGCTCGCGCGCCAACTCCGACAGGCCCTCGTTCACCCACACCTCTTCGGTGGGGTCGGCCTTCCAGTGCACCAAGTGCTGAAGCTCATGGGCCACCAGGCCGTTGTAGGCATCGGAGCCCGGCCTTAGACTGCTAACATTTAGGTAGATCATCTCCCGCTCGTTGCTGGTGGGGCTGGCGGCGTGGGGATATTCGTCCCCATCGCTGAAGTAGCCGCCCAAGCCGGGCAGGTCAGCGTGGAGAAGGGTGATGTGCCGATCGCTGTCCACCCCCGGCGTCCACTCCTGGCCGAAATAGCGCGCGATTGTAGGGTAGACGATCTCTTCGAAGTCTCGTCCTGCCTCTTCGATATCCTCCTGGGAGACGTCGAGGTCATCCTGGAAGTAGAAGTAGGCGTGGGGGGTGATAAGGCGAAGGGTGGCGGTCACCATCCGCAGTGAGGGCGCGAGGACGTCCATGACGGTGAATTCGTGCTGCTGGCCTTCCCGATAGACTGGTGGCTCTTGGTGGGCAACAGGCGGCACGGGACCGTCAGTGCGACCCAGGCGAACGGCTAGCTCCAGGAGGTCACGGTCCAAGGGCCGGCTCTGATCGGGCGGAGGCGAGGGTGTAGGCGAGGGCAGCGTTGTGGGCGATGGGCTAGGAGTGGGCGTGGGTGTCTCTTGGGGCGTTTCCTGGGCGCAGGCCAGGCATAGGATGACAACCAATAGCAAAAGGGAGGTGAGAGCTACCTTCACCTCCCCATAGTACACCGTTGGCCAGGGTTTTGGACTACACCGCGCGGGGATGGGCCTTCTCGTATACCTCCCGTACGTGCTCAGTCGCGAGATGAGTGTAAACCTGAGTGGTGGAGATATTGGCGTGGCCCAGCATCTCCTGGACGTGACGCAGCGGCATTCCGCCTCGCAGCATGTGGGTGGCGAAGCTGTGGCGCAGGGTGTGGGGCGTCACATCATCGCGCAGGTTGGCTGCCTTGGCATATCCCTTAAGGATCAGCCAGAAACCCTGACGGGTGAGCCGTTCGCCGCGGCGGTTGACAAACAGCGCCTTCTCGTTCTTGTTGCGGACTATCACGGGCCGCGCTTCCGTCAGGTATTCCACCAGCGCCTCGGTGGCTTGCTCGTGGATGGGGATGATGCGCTCCTTCGCCCCCTTGCCCGTGCAGCGAACGAAAGGATTCTTGCCGTCCACGCTGACGTTGGTCACGTCCAGCGACACGAGCTCGGTGACTCGCATGCCGGTGGCGTATAACAATTCCAGCATCGCCCTGTCCCGCCTGGCCTCAGGGGTGGCCCGCTTGCAGGGCTGTTCCAGCAGTTCGTCCACCTCATTGGGGGTGATAGCCTTGGGGAGCATCTTGCCCACACGCGGCGAAGCCAACCCCTCGGTGGGGTTGTCGGCTAGAATGCCCTCGGCGGCCAAGAAACCAAAGAAGGAGCGGATGGCTGCCACCTTGCGGGCCACGGTCGTTTCGGCATACTTACGCTGCTTCAGGTTGAGGATGAAATCCTGAATGACCATGCGGTCGACCTTTTCCCAGCCCTTGCCATTGCCGCTCGCCTTGAGGTAGGCGGCTAGTTGTTCCAGGTCATTGCGGTAAGCTGCGATGGTGTTACCGGAAGCTCCCTTCTCCGCCGAAAGGAAGTCCAAGAACGAACTCAGGTGGTTCTCCATTCCTTACCTCCGGCTGTCTTCTAATGCCTGGCTTGGGGATCGCATTGTTCTGCACACCCTATCCCTTGCCGTCTAGGCAAGCCAAAGAAAAATCTGAATAGCAAATCCCGCCGATTTCCTCACCAATGTAAAACGCTTAGCGATCGGTTAAGTTAACCTGGCTATGTGGGAAATTGGCGAAATGTCCTGAAAAAGCAGTAAACCTTGGAGACTCCGCTGCCGAAGCGAGGACTTCGGAGCTAGAGCTCGGGGAAACCGAAATCGGCGCTGGGCCAGCCGCCGGCTCCTACCAGGGGCACGAAACGGCAGGGCCCCAAGCGCTTGGTGGTGAGCGCGCCCGAACTGTTGGTTACCATAAGGAGTTCTTGCGCGTCGTGGGTGCCCACCGGGATCACCAGCCGTCCGTCGGGCGCCAACTGCTCGACCAGGGTGGGCGAAACGTCGGGCGCCGCAGCCGTGACCAGGATCCCGTCGTAGGGTGCCTCCTCCGGCCAGCCTAGGGTATCGCCGGCCAGGTGAACCTGGACGTTATGGTATCCCAGTTCCGCCAGGACGGCTGCCGCCCGCTCGGCCAGAGGAGGGATGCGCTCCACCGTCACCACTCGCGCCGTCAGCTCGGCCAGAATGGCCGCCTGGTAGCCGGAGCCGGTCCCCAGCTCGAGCACCTTCTCGTTGCCCTTGAGGTCGAGCGCTTCGGTCATCATGGCCACGATGAGGGGCTGGGAGATGGTCTGGTCGTGGCCGATGGGAAGGGGACGGTTCTCGTAGGCGAAGGCGCGCAGGTCATCGGAGACGAACTTCTCGCGGGGGACGCTGGCCATGACCGTTAGCACTCGTTCGTCACGGATGTCGTAGCGGAGCTCGGCCAGGAGCCGGCCCTTGGCTTTCTCCAGCAGGCTATAGGTAGCTTTGGCCATGCACGACCTCTACCCAGAAGCGAATTTCTAAACTGATTATACCATTGCGCCGCTCCGATAGCGAGGCGGTTTTTGCTATAATCGCCGCGACAGGGCATTGGCGGAGAGGAGGAGATCGTGGGCGCTCGCTTCTGGATCGGTACCTCTGGCTGGCACTACGCTCACTGGCAGGGCCCGTTCTATCCCGAGGGTGTGCCCACCTCCGGCTGGCTGGCCCACTACATCCAGCACTTTCCCACGGTGGAGATCAACAACAGCTTCTACCGCCAGCCCAAGACCAGCGCCTGGCAGCTCTGGCGGCGCTCCGTCCCTGACGGTTTTCGCTTCGCCGTCAAGGTGAATCGTTTCATCACTCACATCAAGCGGCTGAAGGAGCCGGAGGAGCCAGTGCAGCGTTTCCTGAACGGCGCTCGCTTGCTCGAGGACCGCCTGGGCCCTCTCCTCTATCAGCTTCCGCCCAACTTCCATCGCACGGCCGAGAACGAGGCCCGGCTGGAGGCCTTTCTGGAAGTCCTGCCGTCGGGTCTGGAGCACGTCTTCGAGTTCCGCCACCAGTCCTGGTTTCAGGCCGATGTGTTCCGCCTGCTGCGCCGCCACAACGTCGGCTTCTGCGCCTTCGACATGCCGGACATGGAGTGCCCCCTGGTGGCCACCGCCTCCTTCGCCTACATGCGCTTCCACGGCAGCGAGGCCCTCTACGCCAGCAACTACACCCCCGAGATGCTGGAGGGCTGGGCGGAGCGATTGCGGCGGCTGGCCGAGGGCCTGAGCGACGTCTACATTTACTTCAACAACGATGCCTACGCCTACGCCGTGTACAATGCCCGGACGCTGGCCGAGCTCCTGGCGGCGCCAATGACGCTGCTGCAAGAGTGACCACCGTGGCCGCGTTTGCCGTGCGGTAGGGGTAGCCTATCGACCCGTCTCCCACGAGGCGTACCAGATGTGGTTGGGGTAGCCCCACTGCCGGGCCTCTGTCTCCTCCAGGGGAACGTCAGGAACGGCAAACTGCTGGCGGAAGTCCTGGCCCAGGGTAGTAGCCAGGTTGGCGAAGTCCAGCCCCGGGTCGCCCTCGCTGAAGAGCACTCCCACGTACGCCGTCCTCTCCTGGCTGCCAACCTGAGCGCGGAAGCCGCCAGCCTGCTGGCCCTGCGGATCCCACTGGTCGTCGAAGCTAATCCAGACATAGGAGACGTCATCGCCTAGCCCTTGGGCGATCCGCTGTGCGGCATAGGAGAAAGCGTTCCAGAAGTGCTCGTTCGCCAGGGCCGGCTCCCCCGAGACGTAGAAGTCCAGGTACGACCCTAGTCCCTCATTGGTGGCGGTGCCCGCCCACAGCGGCGGTTCCCCTTCGTCCAGCCTGGCCCAGAGAGTATCTTCGGCCTTATAGACGTCGAAGCCCTGGAGGGTGGAAAAGGGGGTCGCTGCCGGATTGGGGTCCCTGAGGATGTGTAGCCTGGGCTGGGAGCCGTCCGGGAAGGCGGCCAGGAGCACGACCTCGACCATGGGCCCCTCGGCGCGGCTGAGTTGCGAGACGCGAAAACTGAAGCTGGACGCCTCAGGCACGAGGCTCCTGATGAGTTGTTCGACCCCAGACCAGTATTCCTGTACAGCCAGCGGAATTTCGCTGGGGGTGGCCGTCTGGGTCAGGGCAGGCGTCGCCGCAGGCGTTCCCGCTGGCGTGGGGGTGACCTGGCCTTCTTCCTGGCCACCGCAGGCAGCGAAGGCGACTGCCAGACTGAGCGTCAGGGCAGAGAGCGCGATTCGGCGCATGGGGATACTACCTCCGTCCTCTGTCTAAAGATACTCCCGCACCTTTTCCGCCAGCGCTCGCGTGAAGCCGGGCGTGGCGGCGATGTCGTCCAGCGAAGCCTGGCGGATGCGCTGCACCGACCCGAACTTGCGCAGCAGCGCTCGCTTCCGCTTCGGCCCGATGCCGGGGATGGCGTCTAGGGCCGATCGCATGCCCATCTTCTGACGCACGCCGCGGTGATAGGTGATGGCGAAGCGATGGGCCTCGTCGCGGATGCGCTGCACCAGGTACAGCGCCTGCGACGTCCGCGGCAGCACTATCGGCTCCGACATGTCCTGCACGAACAGCTCCTCGTGCTGCTTGGCCAGGCCGGCGGCGGGGATATGGCCGATCCCCAGGTCGCGCATGACATCCAGGGCGGCGTTGAGCTGCCCCTTGCCGCCGTCCACAATCACCAGGTCGGGCAGGACGCCCCAGGACTCATACCCTACTGCTCCTTCGTCCGCTCGCCCTGAGCCTGTCGAAGGGCGAGCGGGGCCCGAATCCGCCCGTGGTTCGACGGGCTCACCACGAGCGGACGCCCGCTTGAAGCGACGGCGCAGCACCTCCTGAAGCATGGCGTAGTCGTCGGCTCCGGCCACCGTCTTGATGCGAAAACGGCGGTACTCGGTGGAGCGAGGCCGTCCATCCAGGAAGACCACCATGCTCCCCACCGCCGCTGTGCCAGCGATGCTGGAGATGTCGTAGCACTCGATGCGCTGCGGCGGGTTCGGCAGGTTCATCTCTTCCTGCAGTTCCTCCAGGGCCGCTCGCGTCTTGCCGCTGTCGGCCAGCCACTTCGTTTGCATCATCTGGAGCGCCTCGCGGGCGTTCTCCTCGGCCATGGCCACCAGGCGCCGCTTCTCGCCCCGTTGGGGTGTCACCAGCTCCGTCTTGCTGCCCCGCATCTGGGAGAGCCAGGCCTGGATGAGGGGTGCCTCCGCTACCCGACAGGGCAGGAGGATGCGCTGAGGCACGTAGGTGGCCGACTGGTAGAATTGCTTGAGGAAGCTGGCCACCACCTGCTCGTCTGGCTCGTCGTTTACGCCCTCCAGGGTGAAGGTGTCGCGCCCGATGACCTTGGTGGCCCGAATGAAGAACACTTGGACGCAGGCTTGATTGTCCTGGCGGGCCAGGCCGAAGACGTCGGTGTCGATGAAGTCGGTGGTGGCCATGGCCTGGCGCTCGGTCACCCTCTCCACAGCGCGGATCTGGTCGCGCAGGACGGCCGCCCGCTCGAACTCCCAGCCCTCGGCGGCCTCGGCCATCTTCTGGCGCAGCTCCTTGACTACCTCGTCGGCCCGCCCCTCTAGAAAGAGGATCACCTGGCGGATCACGTTGTCATACTCCTCCCTGGTGCAGTAGCCGGAGCAGGGGGCGATGCAGCGATGGATGTAGTAGTCGAGGCAGGGGCGAGGGTCCTTGCCGGTGATGGCCTTGGTGCAGGAGCGCCAGGGGAAAAGCTTCTTCACTAGGTCGAGTGTCTTGCGCACGGAGCCGGCGCTGGCGTAGGGCCCGAAGTAGCGGCTGCCGCCGTCGGGCAGGACGCGACGGGTGATCTCCACTCGCGGCCAGGGGTCGCCAAGGTCGATCTTCAGGTAAGGGTAATGCTTGTCGTCCTTCAGGCGAACGTTGAAGAAGGGCTGGTGGCGCTTGACCAGGGTGGCCTCCAGGATGAGGGCCTCCTGGGCGGAGTCGGTGACGATGAACTCGAAGTCGGCGATCTGCTCCACCAGGCGCCGAACCTTGGTCTCGAAGCTGTGGGGGGAGCCGAAGTAGGAGCGGACGCGGCTGCGCAGGTTGGCCGCCTTGCCCACGTAGATGACCTCGCCCTCGCCGTTGCGCATGATGTAGACGCCGGGGCGATTGGGAACAGCCGCCAGTTGGGCTTGCAGGCGCTCGGCCGTTGTGGTTTGCATCGTCAGCTCTCTCATCTCATTGTAGCGCCTGACCTAGAGGCCCCTCAACCGAATCCTGCGGCAGCGCCCATGCTTTACATTGTGGGGTCAGATGGCATACGATGACTCAACACAAGGCATTCGTGGGAGGACGCATGATGTGGCATAAGGCTGTTCGACTAGGCTTGCTGGCCATCGCTGGCCTGGCGCTGTTCACTCTGGCCGTAGCCTGCGACGAGGAGGAGGCTGAGGAACCGACGGCTACGCTTACGCCGACGCCCGCCGGGACCTCCACCGTAGCGCCTACGCCGGTCGGCACGCCGCTGCCTGGCGCCTGTGTGCCCCAAGTGCCTCTGGAGGGTCAGGCCAACCTGTTTCACAATCCGGGCTTAGAGTCCGGCCGAGAGCCCTGGTGTTCCCTTCACGCTGGGGAAGTAGCTTCGTTCGAAGTGAGCCAGGATTACGCGCACTCCGGCGAGTCGAGTGCGCTGCTGCGGATGCGGGTGCCGGCTGAGGAGGAGGGTTACGCGAAGGTGTTCTACCTTGTCCAGGAGGTGATGCCTGAGGAGTTTCCCGAACTCATGTCAGGCTACTATCGGGTGGAGAACTGGAGCAAGGGCACCCCCAAGCAGTACCTCCAGTTTGTCGTCATCCTTTGCCGGGAGGAAGGCGGGCTCGAGTGTGGTCTGGGTGCCACCAATCTGCCCGGCGAGCACAATCATCAGATGCGCTACCCCCTGGCTGGCATCAGTGAGGAGCCGTTCGTCATCAGCAATGCCCACTTTGTATTTCTCAGCAAGGATGAGCCCAAACAAGGGGAGTGGGTCTACTTCGAGCGCAACCTCAGCCAAGACTTCGAAGAGCTGTGGGGAGCGGTGCCGGAAGGGTTTGACATGATTCGCGTTCTCTTTGAGGTTCGCTACGACGACAAGGAGGCAGGGCCTGTTCCGGCAGAGGCCGACGTCTACTACGACGACCTCTACATGGGGCCGGCCAGCGAGAATCCCAACAAGCCTTGAAACAGCACAGACCCACAGACATTGAAAAGGGTCCTACCTCTTGATATAATTCCCTTGATCGAGACTGCCTGCGAAGGCGAATTCGCAGGCGAGGGTGGCAGCGTAGCTCAGTGGTAGAGCAGGGGACTCATAAGCCCTAGGTCGGGGGTTCGAATCCCTCCGCTGCCACCAGGCTTTTTACCTCTCTCATGGGCATGCCTTTCACGGTGTACGTTCTGCGGAGCCTGCGCAATGGGCGGCACTACGTTGGGTTCACGTCACGGCCTCTAGAGCAACGGCTGGAGGAGCACAACCGCGGGCATCCCAAGGGCTGGTCTTCCCGCAACGGGCCGTTCGAGGCAGTTTATCAGGAGAAGTATGACGGTGAGAGCGAGGCCCGGGCGAGGGAGCGCTTCTTGAAGAGTGGTCGCGGTCGGGAGTGGCTGCGGGCGCGGCTGGCAGCGTACCCGCCTGCGGCGGGAGGGGACTCATAAGCCCTAGGTCGGGGAGCCTGCCCGCCGTGGCGGGTTCAAATCCCTGCCTGGCGGCAGGCAGGCCTCCGCTGCCACCATTTGACAATTACCTATTCGGATAGACGAGAGCCCAGCGCGAAAACCACGGCCGCAAAGAATCCGCTCGTTTCGTCGTCACACCGCTCTCATACTACGTACAGGGCAGCGCCCACGAAAGCGATCACTACGGCCGCTACCCCAGATGTCCACTCTTTTCCCGCGGTCGCTCGTAGTGGCCTCAGAACAGGTTGTAACATTCCTCTCATAGATGCGTCTATGAAGACGAATCGCCTGTGCGATGAGAGAAAGCTATGGCATTCTTGAAGAGCCCAATCCACGCGCGCCTGCGCTCATCACTAATCCATGGCTGATGGTCTTCATATAGTGGGGTGAGGTCTTTATGGTAGGGACGCAGGGTCGTTTGGGCATTCTGGTCGGTGGGGGACCGGCCCCCGGCATCAATAGCGCCATCAGCGCTGCGACTATCGAGGCGGTCAATAGCGGCCTGGAAGTCGTCGGGATTTACGACGGCTACCAGCACCTGATGGAGGGACGCGTCGATAGGGTGCGCCCGCTGACTATCCCCGATGTCTCCCAAGTCCACTTCCAGGGAGGCTCTATCCTGCGCACCTCTCGCTCCAACCCGACGGGCAGCGCTGAGGATCTTCAACGTATCCTCCATGCGCTCCGCGAGCTCGGCATCGCTTATCTGATCACGATCGGTGGCGACGACACGGCGTTTGGCGCCCGCGAAGTGGCGAAGGCCGCCAACGGTGCGTTCCGGGTCGCCCATGTCCCCAAGACCATCGACAACGATTTGCCTCTGCGGGGGGGCATGTCCACCTTCGGTTTCGAGACTGCCCGCCATCTCGGCACGGAGCTGGTGCTCAACCTGATGGAGGACTCCCGCACCACCAACCGCTGGTTCATCGTTGTTGTCATGGGCCGCAAGGCCGGCCACCTTGCCCTTGGCATCGGCAAGTCCGCTAGCGCCACCCTTACAATCATTCCTGAGGAGTTCCCGACGGGGCGTATAAGCCTCAGGGACGTGTGCGGCATCATCGAGGGCGGCATCCTCAAGCGGCGCGCCATGGGGCGTGAGAACGGGCTTGCCATCGTCGCGGAGGGGATCGGCGAGAGGCTGGACACAGAGGAACTGGCGGGAATCACTGGCGGCAAAATGGGATACGATGCCTACGGCAACCTGCGACTAGGTGACATCCCGCTGGCCACCGTCATTAAGCGTGATATCCAGCAACGCTTCGCTCTGCGCGGCGAGAAGCTGTCCGTTTCGGACGTAACGCTGGGCTATGAGCTGCGCTGCGCCCCTCCCATCCCCTTCGACATCGACTACACCCGGACTCTGGGCTACGGGGCGATCCACCTCTTGCTCTCGGAGCCGGCGGACGAGCGTCTGCGGTACGGTGGCCTTGTCTGCCTGGACTCCGGCCGCCTGCACCTCTTGCCTTTCGATGAGATCCAGGACGCCATCACTGGACGCACTCACGCTCGCCTCGTCGATATCGACTCGGAGCACTACAAGGTTGCCCGTGAGTACATGATCCGTTTAGAGCCGTCCGACCTGCAGGACCCCGAGATGCTGGGTAAGCTGGCCTCGGCGGCGAACATGACGACGGAGGAATTCGAGAGGGCATTCGCTCACGTGACCAGCCTGAGCGGCAGGAAAGCCCCAAGCGCTTGCCTGACGGCGAGCTGACGGAGCAGGAGGAGACTACTATGGACGCGCAAGTATCCGAGGGTAAATGGCGCCGCCTCCGGTCACTGGCCGACGGAGAGGGCCGGTTCAAGATGATGGCCATCGACCAGAGGGGCTCGTTAAGCAACGCTATCGCTAAGACGACGAACAGGAGCCCGGAGCAGGTCTCCGGCGAGGAACTGGCCGAAGCAAAGGAGGTCATCACAAGGGTTCTTGCCCCCTACGCCACCGCCGTCCTCACCGACCCGATCTACGGCTATCCGCACTCCTTCCGGAGCATTCCGCGGGGTATTGGCCTCCTTCTTGCCCACGAGGAGACGGGCTATGAGCGGTCCGGCCCCACGGGCAAGGAGCGCAAGACCAATTTGATAGGAGGATGGTCGGCGGAGAAAGCACAGCATGCCGGCGCCGACGCCGTCAAGCTGCTCCTCTACTACCATCCCGATGCTTCTGAAGAGGTCCGCCGTTATCAGCAGGAGCTCGTGCAGCGGCTGGGCGAGGAATGCGAGCGGACATGTATGCCCTTCCTGTTGGAACTGGTCAGCTACGCGCTTGAGGAGGGGGGCACCAGCACGGACGAATTCGCCAGAAAGAAGCCGGACCTCGTCATCCGCAGCGCCCGCGAGTTCAGCGCCCCAAGGTATAGGGTGGACGTCCTCAAGCTGGAGTTCCCCGCTAACCTGAAGATGACCAGAGAGTTCTGCGGAGGCGTCTTCGACGGCCAGGAGCGCCAGGCGGTCTACCAGCTATCAGAGGTGCGGGAGTTCTGCCGTCAGCTCAATGAAGGCGCAGGAATGCCCTGGGTGATATTGAGCGCTGGCGTGGGCATAGAGGAGTTCCTGGTCCAAGTGGAGCTGGCTACCGAAGCAGGTGCCAGCGGTTTTCTCTGCGGTCGCGCCATCTGGAAGGACGCTGTCCCCTTCTACCCTGATATCGCCAGGATGGAGGAGTGGCTGCGATCGGAAGGCGTGTACAACTTCGTCTGCGCCAACGCCTATGCGCATCGCGCCCTTCCCTGGTTCGACCACCGCAGGCTCAGGGAAGGGGTCGTCGCCGCGACATCGACCGGGCGCGGCTGATCTGGCATTGACCGTATGCTCGCTCTTGTCCCAGGGGGCTCATAAGCCCTAGCTCGGGGAGCCTGCCCGCCGTGGCGGGTTCGAATCCCTCCGCTGCCACCAGCCCACAACCCCGGTCTGGCGGTAAGCCTGATTACACTCGATGGATTGGCCTCGGATTTGCTTCTGCCGCCCGATGTGAGGCCCTTGGCCTCTACCGCAAGAAGAACGGCTCAGTTAGAGAACCACTCTCACAGACGATGCCAACTTCTCCACGTCCGGGATCAGCTCGCGCATCTCTGGCGTGACTAGAAACCTTACCCGGTGCCTTGTTGCCTTTCGGCATAGCCCTTGAATTTCGTCTTCGGTCATCGAGTGAAGCAGCGCTCCGAATACTGCTTGAGCCGGAGTCAGGCTTGTTGCCGTTAGGAATTTCGCACCTTCACCTTTCGACAGGAGAGCGGTCAGATCTTCGAGAGTGACCGCGGCCAGCTTGAGATAGTTGTCTATAGTCTGGGCGCAGCGGCGGAGATTCTTTGGCAGCTGCTCAGGACTCCAACATCGTACTAGCAATGCCACAATGGATTGCTGCCGCACGTAATCCTCGTTCTCCTTCTCAAGTTGCAGCTCAGCTGCAGATGACACGTCGTCTAGCAGACTATCGATAAGCTCGAGGGTGGCCCTGGCCTCAGCTGCGAGGCGGTCGGCTTGCCACGAAATGTCATTGGCCTTGTAGATGGTTTCGTGTGTGGCTTTGGACCAGGCGAACTGAAGAAGCGATTTGATCTGCAACTCAAATCTCAGATTCAGAAGGGATTTGTCAGCTATCAAGTTGGATTCTCTTAGACGAACAACCAAGTGCAGGTCGTCGTAGGTGAACTCCTCCGGCTTCCTGCTGCGGTCTGATCTCCTCTCTATCTCTTCGAAGTCAACAAGCACACGCTCACAAACCTTAGGGATATCCGAGATTACGGGTAACGCGATGGTCGCCGCGTAGATGTCCGGTATTTCCGAAAACGGGTTCCTATGATAGCCTTGTTCAATCTTCGAATATAGGGACTCCGCATCTTTCAGGCGACTGGCGAACAATCCGGAATGTGAATCTGCTATGCTCTTTAACAGTGGGTCGCAGCGATCCCTCAGCTCCTGGAATCTCTCTAGAGCCTCTGAGTAGCTCTTCTGAAACTGGGTAGACAATATCACTGCTTCAGCACGATCCGCCGGCGCAGCGCGTCTCGGCGCAGTGCTCGGTTTGGGCCCTTGTTTGATCCTTGCCGGGCCGCCACGAGATATTTCGCGGCCTCTTCCGGTGGCGTTTCGGAACCCACTTCTTCCGCGAATCGCTCGAGTCCGCGCGCTGTCTCATCGTAGTCGACCCTTCTAGCATTGCCGTCGAGAACCACGTCCCGTACGGCTGCCCAAAGGCTATAGAGATCAGCGAGGTTTCCGTACCGGGAATTCCGAATGAGGCTATGTGTCTCCTGGAGTTCCTGGAGGATTGTCTTACATGCGTTGTAGATCCGTCGATGACGGCGCTCATCCGGAATGTCCTCGTCATAGTCAGCATAGAGCTGGTCAATCGACTCGTCTCCATCTTGCACTCCGTCCATTGTGAGGATGAAGACCTGCGACACGAACTGGACGTCAAGCATCCGCCGTGTCCTCGCCGGTGTGGCAACACCTATTTCACTCCAGAACTCATCATCAGCCAGCCTTTCCATCAGTTGAATGAACCGCCCGGAGAACTGGGCATGACGCAGCTCTTGTGAATTGAGTCGGGCGACGTTTCGGTTTAGTCGGTCGAATGCTTGGCGGAGTTCCTCCAGCGAACCGTCGCTAATGACCTCAACCGTGAGTTGGTACTCATAGAAGGACTTCTTCGCCTCAGAAGGCATGTCCGAGAAGATCTGCGGTGCCCCCAAGTCATCGGAATACTCGCGTGACGTGGTGAACTCATCGTTGAGGAATTCGAAAATCGCTGTAAGCCTTTGCTTTCCGTCAACGACTTCGTAGATCGTCGTGCCATCCGCGCTCGTTCGGGCGTTCAAGAGGATTGTCGGAAACGGGTAGTTGCGGAGGATGGAGTCGATGAAGTAGCGCTTGTAGTCCAGGGTCCAGACTCCGGGCTTGCGCTGCCAAATGGGCTCGAGATTGAGTCGACCGAACTTCTTCAAGTCCGTGAAGAACGAGAGCAGTTGGGTATTGGAAACACGATTTATCATGGTAACCTCCGCATCGTAGCACAGTGTCTCGCAGGTCCGACGACAGAAATCAATGTCCTTGGTAACCCCCAGCGCCGCAATTGTATCCCATGCGGAGCGGCCTTGCCAGCACGCCCCCGCCGCTGTCTGACTACCTAGCGCTGTGCTTGCAACAAAGCGTACAATCCCCCTCGTCAGCCGATTGGGCAAGGCGACCAGGGGATTCGTGCACAGCGGGGGGCGGCTAGTTGAATCGAGTCAGTTTCCTGCGTCGAACACCGAGACGGTATTGTTCCCTCGCCTGGCCACGTAGAGCCGGTTCGTGCTGGGGTCTACCGCCAGGCCCCAGGGCATGCTGCTTACGGCGATGGTAGCCACCACCGTGTCGCTTGCGCCGTCGATGAGCGAGACGCTGTTGTCAACCCCATTGGCGACATAGATGCGGTTGGCATTGGGCTGAACCGCTACCGACAGCGGTGCGACGCCGACGGCAACGGTGGCCACCACCTTGTTGCTGGCGCCGTCAATCACCGAGACGCTGGCGCTCTCAGCGTTCGCCACGTAGATCCGGTTCGTCTCCGGATTGACTGCCACACCGTGTGGCGCGTCGCCCACGGGGATCGTGGCAACCACGGTCGAGTCACTAGCGTCGATTACCGATACGGTGAAACTCTCAGCGTTGGCCACATAGACACGGTCTGTGCCCGGGTTTACCGTCACACCCCAGGGGTCCTTGTCCACAGGAATGTCGGCGACAATCTCGTTGCTGGCGCCGTCGATCACCGAGACGGTGGCGTTGTCGGTATTGGTCACGTAGATCTGGTTCGTCTCCGCGTTGACAGCCACCCCTCTCGGCCCTTCGCCGACGGCGACGGTGGCCACCACCGCGTCGCTGGCGCCGTCGATGACCGACACGCTGTCGTTGCCCCCGTTGGCCACATAGATGCGGTTGGTCTCTGGGTTTATCGCCAAGGCCCATGGCATGTAGCCCACGGCAATGGTAGCGACCACGCTGGCAGTGGCTCCGTCGATCACCGACACGGTTCTATCGCCCTCGTTGGCCACGTAAACGCGATTGGTCTCTGGGTTCACTGCCACGGCCCACGGCTTAGAGCCCACGGCGATAGTGGCTAGAGGAACATCGCCCGCAGGCTGAACCTGGGCGGACGGTGAAATGGAGGATGTCGGGCTAGGGCTCGCGGGCACCGCCGTGGGCGACTCGAAGGGCGGTGGCTCTTCCTTTCCGTCGCCGCAGGCGCTCAGCGCTGCCAGGGAGATGGCAAAGAGGAAGGCCGTCGCCACGCTTGCCATCTTCATAGCGTTGCCTCCATGCTTGGTATCGCCTACGGCCCCCATTCTGCTCGCGGCCGCAAGGGCTGGCAAGGGGGGGGAGCCACCCCATCCCTACCACACACCACACGGTGGCGTTGGCCAGCAGGAGGACCGCTGCCGTGCGCCCTATGGGTTCGTGCAGGACTCCATGATGAACGGCTTCATAGTAACCATGTCGACTATGTTGATGGTCCCGTCGAAGCTCAGGTCGAAGCGCTCCTCGTACCCCGGTTCTCCCAGAGTGGACATGATGCGACCCCGGAAGAGCAGCAGGTCCAGGACATTGACCATCGTGTCATTGTTGATGTCAGGCGGCCAGGCCGTCGCCGTCGTCGTCATCGTCGACGCCCTCGTTATCCCCGTCCTCGTCATCGTCGACGCCCTCGGCGGCCTGGTCCTCGTCGATGAGGGTATCGCCATCGTCGTCAACGCCCTCGTTATCCCCGTCCTCGTCACACACGCCGTCGCTATCGTCGTCGCACCAGGCGAGCCTGCTAGCGACCTCCGGGATGTCGTTGCACAGGCCCTCCGCCAAGATGATGCCCACACCCTCTATGGTGAACTCACCCTCGCCTGTGGTGAACCCCTCGGTGCGGATGACGTGCTTCTGGCTGGTGATGTTGTTGCAGTCATGCCTGGGGTCGACGCTGAGGGGCACACCATTCTCCCATACGGTCTGCGGGCAGTAAGGGTTGCCGACGAAGTCGCTGCCGTCAGGGTTGACGTGCACTAGTGCGACGCCGTCGGGGTCGGCGCTGGCCGTCTGGCTGGGCCCCCAGAGGGTGCCCAGCACAGCCACGGCTACAATGAGGGCGCTCACCAGCCCAGGCCGGTGAGGCGCTTGTGCATGCTGAAGAACTTACTCATAGCTGCACTCCGCTAACAATGTGCTGATTGAAGCACACAAGAGCGACTACAGCCACGTCAGCAGCGGCAGCCGGTGTGCCACCGTCAGTGAGTAGAGCCAGCGCGGCCACAGTCGCGGCCAAGAAGTCGCCCAAGCACATGTTCCGTCCATTCATTTTCCTGTCCGCCGCCTTTGTCTCATGAGATTTGAGGACTCGCCCTAAGGTTGGACCTTGTCTTTCGGCTAACGGTCGTCCGAAACTCTAGTCGCTACCGGTCCTCCGTGCGGATTGACCTTTGTAATCCCCTCATCGTGCGCCATTGCAACATCCTGACGGCAGGCCACCACCGCCTTGATCGGACGGCCGCGATAGTGTTGGGCTGAGCCTTCTCTTCCCCAGTGTATAAAGCTATTGACGTAACGTTGTCAAGGGCTTTGCGCCCACAATCCCCAAGTATCGAGATATTTATGGAGCTGGCCACCGGTGGGCGTTCCCGAATGTTCCGCAACCGGGAAACGGGCATGGTCCCCTTACCGACTCGCCCATTGCCGAGGCCACAGCAGTCCACCACCGCATCTCGGTCGGCGGCGGTGATGTTCAGGTCAATGAGTGATGGGAGTCCGGTCTCGGTCCCGCGCCCCAGAACAAGCAGAGCGCCAACGGCCAGGGGTACCAGAAGGAGCAACACGGGCCAGCGGAAGCGCATGACAAGTCCTCGTTCGGCAGGCCGGCGTGTCGCGAACCGAGCTTAGGAACATGTACAAGGCGCGGCCACTATATCTGGCGCTGACCGGTCTATCAACGGGCGGTGACCCTTGAGGGCAGCGAGATCCTACTGGCAGGCGCGAGGGTTGGCAAGGGACAACGGTCTCTTGCGCCAGCCGCGACAGGGCTGCTAATGTCCTAGGAAGCTTTCCAGACGGGCCTTGGCTTTGCGATCGGCAGCACGTTGTGGGGACGGAGAACATGCACTTTTGGGAGAGGTATAGAGAGGTAGTGCTCTTCCCTGCGTGGATGCAGGGCCTCGGCGTCCTTGTGGTCGTCGGTATGGTGGCGGCTTTGGCGGTTCCGGCGGTCACCGTCGACGAGGGCTGGCAGTTCCATGCCTGGTACTACCCCGTCATGGGGCTGGCGACCCTGGTCACGGTGGCAGTCGTGGCGAACTTCCGCTACCTGACCATCGTGGTGGCCGACGAGGAAGTGCGCTTCCGCTTCGGCATCTTCGGCACTTCGCTGCTCTTGGAGACGGTGCAGGGCTGCGAGGTGAAGCGCTATCAGTGGCTGCCCTACGGCGGCTGGGGCCTGCGCATGGCCAGCGGTGGCAGGATGGCCTACAGCGTTCCGGGCGTGCCGCGGGGGGTGGAGATCACCGCCGAGAGGAAGGGGAAACTGCGCCGCTATTTCGTATCCTCGGCTCAGCCGGAGGCGCTGGCCGCGGCCCTCGGGCGCTAGGTCTTTGCCTGGACGTCATCGCCGGGCCTAAACCGCTTGACTGGCTCTGGCCGCGGCGGTAGAATTTGGGCGCACGGCAGGGGGGGCGGTTAGCTCAGCGGGAGAGCGCTTGCTTCACACGCAAGAGGTCGCAGGTTCAAACCCTGCACCGCCCACCATGGTCATATGCTGGGATAATGCCGAAGTGGCGGAATGGCAGACGCGCTACGTTCAGGGCGTAGTGTCCGCAAGGACGTGTGGGTTCAAGTCCCACCTTCGGCACCAAGCATGAAAGCAGGACACCGGCATTCTGCTGGCACTGGTCTTGGTCGAATAGCGCGCTCGTAGCTCAGTTTGGATAGAGCGCAGCCCTGCGGAGGCTGAGGTCGTGGGTTCGAGTCCCGCCGAGCGCGCCATTATAATTCGGCTGTTAGCCACTTACGGAATCTGCATAAGCGGTTCCTTAATGGACACCTGAAGGCTTGCTCTCGCTCCTCAGGGGCGGTAGGGTATCGCTCAGAGCATAAGGAGCGAGCAGTGCGGCAAGAGCGCTTGCTGGCGGGGGACCAGCTGGAGGCTTGCTCCTCGCAGACGGTGTTCCCCCCTGCTGGTGCCCAACGCCGTCGTGTGGTTCTATGGTGGCGATGGGCGACCCTCCTCGAGCCTTGCGGGCCTCGCGACTGCGCGTGCCGTGGGCCCGCCGTGAGTTGAACCCGCACACCGGCCCTGGAAGCAGCACAGTGAACACAGTGAGCGTGGCAATAGCACTTTCCTTTGTCGTCTCCCTGGCGGTGCCTTTGACTGCCTGCGGCGGCGGTGGACAGCCCGCCGCCGCTCCCGTTGCGGGCAAGATCGCCTTCGAATCGAACCGCGACGGCAACTTCGAGATCCACATTATGAACGCCGACGGGTCCGGTCAGACGCAGATTACGACTGACCCGGCGGGCGCCGTCGCGCCCACCTGGACGTCGTAGGGAGCGGGCCCAGCAGCCCCAACGCCGCAAGATATATAGCCTCTGGCTCCTTCCTATTCGTCCACGAACGCCCGCTGAACCGCGGCTGGTCAATGGTGGAATCGAGAACGAGCCCGACCCCGTGCGCCTCCGCCCGCAGGTGCGATGGCGAGCGGGGTTGTTCGGCTGGCCCGTCGTCGGACTGATACAGTACACTCTGGAACAAGGATGGATGCGAAGCTCATCGTTGTCGACTACGGCGCTGGCAATCTGCGCAGTGTGGCCATAGCGTTGGCGCGGCTGGGCTGCGACCCCTTGGTGACCTCCGAGCCCAGGGCAGTACGCAGTGCGAATGCCTTGATCCTGCCGGGGGTGGGGGCCGCTGCGGACACTATGAGCAACCTGGCCCAGCGCCATCTGGTGGAGCCCATCCGCGAGTACATAGCCAGCGGTCGACCCTTCCTGGGCGTCTGCATGGGGCTTCAGGTCTTGTTCTCGGTGAGCGAGGAGGGCGGCGAGCACCGCTGTCTGGGCATTCTGCCAGGGCGGGTACGGCGGCTCCCTGAGGGCCTTAAGGTGCCCCACATGGGCTGGAATAGTGTGCGTCAGCGCTGCCGGCACCCCATCTTCGACGGCATCCCTGACGGCGCCTTCTTCTACTTCGTCCACAGCTACTATGCCCACCCTGAGGACCCCTCGGTTGTAATAGGCGAGACCGATTACGGAGTTACCTTCCCTGCTGTCGTGGCCAAGGACAATATCGTGGCCACCCAGTTCCACCCGGAGAAGAGCGCCCAGTCTGGCCTTCGCCTGTATGAAAACTTCCTTCACATGACTCAGGCGAGTGGCCTCGGATAGGGGATAGGCCTCTAACCTGTCGGGTGTCAAAGTCCCGTCTCTCTATTCCCAGGCTAAGCAGCCACCCGTCCCTGTGACGCTCTGGCCTTGGCGCACTTCCTGGCGAACCTTAAGTGGGCCGAGGACCTGTGGGACAGGTCCGCAAAATACCGTTGAGGTGCGTCTGCTGAGGCGGCGAGGCCCTTTGGCTTGACCGCCTAGCTTGGCGAGGATAAGATTTCTGGAGGGGGCGATTAGCTCAGCTGGAAGAGCGTCTCTCTTACACAGAGAAGGTCAGAGGTTCGAATCCTCTATCGCCCACCACTCCTCGGGGAAGCACATCCGGCGACTCGCCGCTCAGAAAGGGGCGGCGATGTCATTTCAGGACCACGTCCTGCTGCTAGCCAACGTCATCGCGAGGTTCATGGTGGCGATGGGGTGGAGGTTGCTTCCTGCCTTGTCAACCCCCGCGGTTGCGAGTAGGATAAGGGCGGTGCTACCGGCATCAAGGGCACGAGAGGAGGGTGAACTTCATGACGACGCGAGAGCAACAGGAGTGGCAAGCCAAGCTTGATGGCGCCAGGGGCCTACGTCAATGGATAGCGATCTATCAGGTCTACAACGCCATGTTCAAGCTGACCGAGTTGGCTCTTCTGCCCCATCGCCTCTCCTTTCCCCAGCTTCACCTTCTGGCCGTTCTGAAAGGCGTGGGCGGCACCCTCACCATCGGCGAGATAAGCCGGGCAATGGTCAAGGAAAGCCAGACAATGACCGGACTGGTGGACAGGCTGGAGGAGCCAGGCTTCGTGGAAAGGGTCTTTGACAGGCGCGACCGCCGCAAGACCTGGATCCGCCTCACCGAAAAGGGCGAGCGCAAGCTCGAGGAGGCTTTCCCTGTGGCAAATCGCCTGGCCGAGGAACTCTCTGCTGTTCTGACCGACCAAGAGCTCCAGGACCTGCAGGCCAAAGTAAAGAAGCTGCGGAGTGCGGCCATGGATAGGCTTGCTGCGGCCCCGGGCCGGCCGCTGGGGCGGCCGTAGGAACCTTCTTCTTGCCAGCCCTCGCGCCTGCGAGTAGGATGCGGGCGTAGACGGTACCGAAGCATGCAGGCGGCGCAATGAAGATGGCAAGCGTCGGCATGGCTCTTCTCCTCGGCATATGCCTGGCGCTGTTGGCGGCGGCTTGCGAGGAAGGTGAGGAGCAAGCGACGGCAACGCCAACCGCTACAGCGACAGCAACCGCCATCGCCAGCCCCACTGCATCGCCCCTGCCAAGCCCTTCGCCTCCCGCAGCGACACCCACCGCTGCACCCGAGACTCCGCCCCCTACCGCTACCCCTACCGGCAGGCCGCCCACGTCGGAGGTCGCCGCCTGCCCCGACGACGATCCTGCCTTCTGCGCCTTCACCGCCCAGGTGGAGCGGGCCATCGCCGAGGAGGACGCGGACTTCTTCGTCGCCAATTCTCTGACCGAGAGCGTCCTCTGCACCGTCGAGGCGGCCGACGTGGGCTACCTCTGCGGGCCCGAGCAGATCGGAGAAACCATCACCGGCATCCCCTACGGCCGCGAGTCGTCGGAGGGCACACTGGTGCTGCCGGACGACTACCGCAACTTCTGGGCTCAGATCTTCGCCTCGGCCATGTCCGGAGAGGAGGACATCGAGGGCAGCGGCGAGTTGCGCATCTGGGGACTTGCCTATCCCTTGCTGCCTGCCGAGGGGACACCCCGCAATATCGTCGTGACCTACATCAGCGACACCGGCCTGCGGCCCGAGCGGCAGGCCATCAGCCTCCACTGCGAGCTAGCGGATGGGCAGTGGCAGATCAAGTCGTTGCTTCAGCACATCCTAGCCCTGGCCTCGCCCCGGGACACCTCTGCCGAGTGGCGCGACTGGCCGGAGTAGAGGCCCTGGCCGTCCTGCCGCTGGCTGACACTATCGTCTGCTTCGAGGTGCCGTCGGAGTGGCCGTAGACCGGCCGTAGCCACGGCTCACTCTCACGTAGGCTGGCTGGCCAGGTCAGCCCTTCTCGGCGCGCTCCCGCTCGATGAGGTCACGGCGGAGGATCTTGCCAGCGGGCGATTTGGGGACCTCTGACACGTACTCCACCTCGCGGATCTTCTTGTAGGGCGCCACCTTCTCAGCCACGAAGGCCATCAGCTCTTCGGGGCTCGCCTCGCAGCCCTCCCTGAGCACGACCAAGGCCTTGGGGATCTCGCCGCCCTCCAGGTGCGGCTTGGGGATGACGGCGGCGTCGAGGACGGAGGGATGTTCGTGGAGGACGGCCTCCAGCTCGGCCGGGGCCACCTGGTAGCCCTTGTACTTGATCATCTCCTTCTTGCGGTCGACGATATACAGGTAGCCGTCCTCGTCCAGCCAGCCGATGTCGCCGGTCAGCAGCCAGCCGTCCTCGCTGAGGCACTCGCTGGTCTCCTTCGGACGCTTCCAGTAGCCCTTCATCACCTGCGGGCCCTGCACCGCCACCTCGCCGACCTCGCCGGCGGGCAGCTCCTCGCCGGTGTCCAGGCTCACGATCTTCTCGAAGGTGTCGGCCATCGGCGGGCCGCAGGACTCCAGCTTAATTCGGTCCAGGGGGTTGGTATTGGCGGTGGGGCTGGTCTCGGTGAGGCCGTAGCCCTGCGACACCAGGCAGTCGTAGATGGATTTCAGTCGCTCCGCTACCTCCGGAGGCAGAGGCGCTGCCGCGGAGACGACTACCCGCAGGCAAGAGGTGTCGAAGCGGGAGGGGTTCGGCACGTTGGCCATAGCCAGGAGCGCCGGCGGTGCCAGGTAGAGGTTCGTTATGCCGTACTTGCCGACCAGCTGCAGCATCTGCTCCACGTCGAACCGCATCATCACGACGCCGGTGGTACCCAGGGCGAGGCCCACGCTCAGGAGCACCGTCATCCCGTAGATGTGAAAGAAGGGCAGCACGCACAGGCCAACGGCGTCCGACGTTAGCTGCTCGGTCGCCAGGCACTGCTTGACCGCGCAGGAGATATTGTAGTGAGTGAGCATGACCCCCTTGGGAAGGCCCGTCGTGCCGCTGGAGTACGGTAGTACTGCCACGTCCTCGCGGGGATTGATCTCCACCGGCCGGTACTCCTCCGGGACGCCTCCCAGCAGGTCCGGCAGGCCGTCGATGGGCCAGACGTGGCGCAAACGGGGCAGATTCCGGCGGGCCGCCTCCACCGGCTCAGCCATAGGGCTGAAGACGAAGAGGGCAACGGCCTCGGCGTCGTCCAGCTGGTGCTCGATCTCGCGCTCCCGGTACAGCGGGTTGAGGGTGGTGACCGTGGCGCCAGCCAGGAGGGTACCGTAGAAGACGGAGGCGTAGTCGACGTGGTTGGGCGAGAAGATGCCCACCTTGTCGCCCTTCTCGATGCCGTGATCCTGCAGGAAACGCGCCACCTTTCGCGCGTAGCTCCAAAGCTCGCGGTAGGTTCGCGTTGTGCCATCAGCGCCGATCAAGGCTGGCTTGTCGCCGAAGCGCTCCGCCGACCGCCGCAGCAGCTCTGGGAGAGGAATCTCCTCGTAGGGGACCTGGCTGGGCCAGTATCCGGAGACAATCATAACGCGCCCTCCTCTAGACTCAGTTGAGCAGATGTTGGCGAGCCCGCAGGGTCAGGCCCTGCACGTAGACCTCCATGATCTGATGGTCATTGCCGCTATTCTACTAGCAGGGGCAAGGGGTGACAAGATGACCTGGCCGCTCCGGTCGTTCGAATCCTCTATCGCCCACCAGGCTTGTTGAGCCGACCGCATGGCCGCGCCTAAGGGCTCGGCTTTTTCCTCCGCCCTCGCGGTCCTGAGCCCTCTGGCGGACCTGTCGACATCGCGGGCGCCTTGTCGCTCGGTTGCCTCGCCTCTCGAAAGACAATGGGCAGAGTGTGCCTGTCCTGGAAGAGGACGAAAACCGCCAGCAGCAGGTAGACCCCGCCGTAGCCGTAGCGTACCGTAGGGTCGGTGAAGAAGAGTTGCGTCCCGAACAGCCCCAGGAGAAGGAGCGCCTCCCGGGAGGAGATGCTCAGGCTGGCGAAGATGGCCACAGCGAACGCCGACTGGGCGGCGGTCAGGAAGACCTCCTCCACCTGGCGCGAGTCCATCGGCAGCGGCGAGATGTCCGTGCCCGAAATGCTGTAGGCCACCGGCAGGCTGCCGATCAGCAGCGTCCACTGGTTGACCTTGGAGGAGATGAGCATGACCATCGCCGCAAGGGCTCGACCCCGCGAGGCCAGGATCGCGGCCACGGTGAGCTCGGGCGCCTCGGAAGCCAGCGGGGCAAACCACTGGATGAGGACGAATTCGCTGATGCCTAGCTGCTCGCCTATGTCCTTCAGTCCCTCGACGAACGGCTCGGCGGCGGAGAAGATGCTCAGGGCGGCATACAGGAAGAGGAGGGTGACCATCCCCCGGCGCCGCCCTCTGGATAAGGAGCCGAGGGTGGAAGCAGGCCCCACCAGCTCCGGCTCGCGCGCAGGTGCCCGCGAGACCAGGTAGATGTACCCTGCGAAAAGGCTGATAAGGATAGCCGAGTCGATGAGGGATATGTTGCCCTTGACAGGGATGACGAAGTTATAGAGGGTGGCTGCCCCCAGGAAGATCAGGCCCAGAGAGGTGTCGTGGCCGCTAACGCGCAGGGCGCCTTTCCTCGTGACCAGCCAGTAGAGGAAGAACACCATCGGCCAGCCCACGCCCACCAGAAGACGATTGGCCCCGGTCATGTTGGCCGTAGCAAGCGCGGCATTATCCGCGTTGCCGGGCGCCGTCCAGGCTAGGTAGAGGTCCACCGCATACTCAGGCAGCACGGCGATCAGGGCGATGACCGCCAGGGCCAGGCCCTGCGAGATGTCCTTCTCGGCGGTCTCCGATGCCCAGGTGATCAGGAAGGCGGCGGCTACGATGGCAGTGCCGAAGGTCAGCACCGACGGTACGCTTGGTAGCTCTCCGATGACCCCCGTGACCATGAGGAGGCGGAGGATCGGCGCCGGCGCGCAAATGACCGCGCTGCCGCCCAGCAGCAGCCAGTTCCTGAAGGAGGCGGTCTCCTTCACTGGGCGGTCTTCTTGTTCGGATGGAGAAGGCATGGACAGGGGCGGCCCCTACCGAGAAGCCATTGCGGGCGCACCGAGGGCAACAACGAAGGGCAGGCCTTCTGAGGGCAATCCCATGCAACCACCTGGCGGCTGATTCTCGAGCATGAGCCTATTCGAGGGCCAGTATAGCATGCCCATGGTCTATCGTTGAATAGGCTCCTAAATTGACTCTCCCTATTGCCTGCGCTACACTTTCGCCGCAGGTTTTGCCCCTGCCTGAGGCGAACGTAGCACACGAATCCTGGCAGGAGGGTGGTGTGTCCAGCAGAAGCAAGAAGGAATGGAAGGATAGTACCCTGGCTCGCATCCTTGAGCGCCGGGCGGAGCGAGATGACCCCTTCGAGACCAGCTCCGGCCAGGAGGTGGGCACCCTCTATACGGCGGAAGACCTCGACGACTGGGACTACCAGGAGAAGCTGAGCTACCCCGGCGAGTTCCCCTACACCCGCGGCGTCCAGCCCAACATGTATCGCGGTCGCCTCTGGACGATGCGCCAGTACGCTGGCTTCGGCGCCGCGGAGGAGACGAACCGCCGCTACCACTATCTCCTCTCCCAGGGCCAGACCGGCCTCTCGGTGGCCTTCGACCTGCCCACTCAGATCGGCTACGACTCCGACGACCCCCAGGCCAGTGCCGAGGTGGGCAAGGTAGGGGTGGCCATCTCCAGCCTGGCCGACATGGAGCTCCTCTTCCGGGAGATCCCCCTGGAGAAGGTGACCACCTCCATGACCATCAACGCCACCGCCGCCGTCCTCCTGGCGATGTATGTGGCGATGGCCAAGAGGCAGGGGGCCGACCTGAGCAAGCTCGGCGGTACCATCCAGAACGATATCCTCAAGGAGTACATCGCCCGCGGCACCTATATCTTCCCGCCCCGTCCTTCGATGCGTCTCATCACCGATACCTTCGCCTGGTGCAAGGACAATCTCCCCTCCTGGAACACCATCAGCGTCAGCGGCTACCACATGCGGGAGGCAGGGTCTACCGCCGTGCAGGAGGTGGCCTTCACCCTGGCCGACGCCATTGCCTACATCCAGGCGGCCCTGGACGCTGGCCTGGCCATCGACAGCTTCGCCCCTCGGGTGTCCTTCTTCTTCGCCGCCTACACCAACCTGCTGGAGGAGGTGGCCAAGTTCCGCGCTGCCCGCCGACTCTACGCCAGGATCATGCGCGACCGCTTCGGGGCCAAGGACCCCCGTTCCATGATGCTGCGCTTCCACACCCAGACCGGCGGCGCCACCCTCACCGCCCAGCAGCCGGAGAACAACATCGTCCGCACCGCCCTTCAGGCCCTGGCCGCCGTCCTCGGCGGCACCCAATCGCTGCACACCAACTCCATGGACGAGGCCCTTTGCCTGCCCAGTGAGAAGGCGGTCCAGATCGCCCTGCGCACTCAGCAGCTCATCGCCTACGAGAGCGGCACCGCCGACGTGGTCGACCCCCTCGGTGGCTCCTACTACCTGGAGGAGCTCACCGACCGCATCGAGGAGGAGGCCCAGCGCTACCTCGACCGCATCGATGATATCGGCGGCGCTCTGGCGGCCATCGAGCAGGGCTTTCCCCAGCGGGAGATCCAGGAGAACTCCTACCGCATACAGAAGCAGATCGAGGCCGGCCGCCGCACTGTGGTCGGCCTCAACAAGTTCCAGACGGAGGAGCCGCCCCTGGAGGGCAGGTTCCGGCTGGACCCGGCGGTGGCCAAGCGCCAGTTCGAGCGCCTGAAGCAGGTGCGGGCCAGCCGCGACGAGGCGAAGGCGCAGCAGCTATTGGCCCGGCTGGAGGAGGTGGCCGCCAGCGATCAGAACACCATGCCCATCTTCATCGAGTGCGTGGAGAACTACGCGACCCTGGGCGAGATCTGCAACGTGCTCCGCCGCGTCTTCGGCGAGC
>Ga0307439_1000122_pt1 | contig 54937 bp, 45 predicted proteins | sample SalMarWE160490MG_FD_202142 | JGI IMG/M metagenome (GOLD analysis project Ga0307439, IMG submission 202142) | Salt marsh sediment microbial communities from the Plum Island Ecosystem LTER, Massachusetts, United States - WE1604-90 | ecosystem: Environmental > Aquatic > Marine > Intertidal zone >... | reverse complement strand
GGCGTGAATGAAGATAAAAAACATCACCAGGATAAGCTTCTCTTCCGGGAGGACGGCGAAGAAGCAAAGATACCTCCCTGTATGAGACAGCCTGTTTTGAGAGATCATCATAAATAATTAATGCCGGACGACCAGTATCTCTGAAGTATTCTCCAATTGAAGCTCCGGCAAAAGGCGCATAAAACTGTAGTGCAGCCGGATCTGATGCATTGGCAGCAACGATTACGGTATAACTCATTGCCCCGTTATTTTCGAGAGTTTTTGCAATATTTGCTACTGTTGATCCTTTTTGTCCGATAGAAACATATACGCAATACACAGGTTCTCCTTTGTCATAAAATTCTTTCTGGTTAATGATCGTGTCAATTGCAATGGCTGTTTTTCCTGTTTGTCTGTCGCCGATTATCAGTTCTCTTTGCCCTCTGCCAATAGGGGTCATTGCATCAATAGCTTTAATTCCAGTCTGTAATGGTTCATTTACCGGCTGACGAAAAATTACTCCCGGAGCTTTTCTCTCAAGAGGTAATTCGTAAGTTTTTCCGTGTATGGACCCTTTGCCATCTATTGGTACTCCAAGTGTATTAATGATCCTGCCTAACAATCCCTCACCCACATTGATGGATGCGATTTTTTTTGTCCTTTTCACTGAATCTCCTTCTCCCACTTCCTCTGAGGAACCAAGCAATACAGCCCCCACATTGTCTTCTTCCAGATTAAGGACTATTCCTATTACACCACGCTCAAATTCAATCATCTCATTTGCTCTCACATTATTCAGACCATGAATTCTTGCTATTCCATCACCAATCTGTAAAACAGTTCCAACTTCTTCCAGCTCAACATGCGTATGAATTCCTTTTAACTGCTCTTTTAATATTTTCGAAACTTCAGACGGTTTTATTGCTGACATTATTATTGTGTTTTATGAATTGATTAACTCACGTTTAATTTTATTTAATTGTGCGCCCAGGCTGGCATTTATCTGCTGGTCTTCAATGCGAAGTACAAAACCTCCAATGATCGCAGGATTGACTTGTTCTTTTAGCTCAATTTTAATCTTAAATTTTTTAGTAATAAAATCCAGAACCTCTTTTCTGTGTGCAGTTGATAATGGATTTGCTGTTGTAATGGTTGCTTCTTTTATTCCTCTCTTCTCTTTATAATAACTGATGAAATAATGGCAGATATTAAACAAGTACATTTCTCTCTTATTCTCAATTAAAAGCTGTAAAAAAATCAGAGAAAGATCCTGAATTGCTTTTTGAAACAAATCATCAATTACTCTTAATTTTTCACTGCTCTTCAACAGGGGATTATGGAGAAAATCCTGAAATTCACTTGATTCTTTAATACAACGCAACAAAAGTTCCATATCATCTTTCACTGCATCTTGTATATTCTCTTCATCAGCAAGCTGATAAAGGGCTTTCACATATCTGACGGTAATCAGGCTATCGTTCATCAATTGCTTAATTTGTTTTGATTTCCCTGAGCAGTCTGTCTATCAATTCTTTTTGTTCTTTATTATCTGCAAGTTTCTCCTGCAACAGTTTTTCAGTAATCAGAATTGAAAGCTTTGCAACATGATCCTTAATATCTTTAATTGCAGCCTCCTTTTCTGCTTTAATGTTATTTCTTGCAGTATCAATAAGCTTTTCAGCTTCAGAGCTTGCATGTTCTTTTGCATCGATGATTATAGTTTCTTTCAACTCTCTCGCCTCTTTTACAATTCCATCGCGTTCCAGTTTTGCTTTAGCTATAATTTTTTCATTATCCGCATTCAATCTTTCCATATCCTTCTTGGCAGCTTCAGCTGCTTTCAATGCATTTTCAATAGAATCTTCTCTTTGCTTAAGTGCATTTAATACGGGTTTCCATGCAAATTTTTTCAATAAGAAAAATACTGCAAGAAATCCTATTAACATCCAGATTACCGTGCCGGTATGCGGCGTTAAAAGTCCCATAGTAATAAATTTAATCAGAAGTTATAGCCAACCGCTATAACTTCTGAAGTTTTTAAAGTACTACTGCAAGTAGTGAAATGATTACAGCAAATAATGCAACTCCTTCAATAAGCGCTGCTGCAACGATCAAGTTTGATCGTATATCACCAGCTGCTTCGGGTTGACGGGCAATGGCCTCCATGGCATTGCTGCCAATTTTCCCGATGCCCATTGCAGCCCCTATAGTAGCAATACTAGCTCCAAAAGCTCCTGCAACTTTTGCTAATCCTAAAGTTGCCCCTGCTTCAAGTAAAATGGTTAATAACATAATGAATTGTATTAAATGAATTAATGATGATCTTCAACAGCCATTCCAAAATAAAGAGCTGATAAAAAGGTAAAAACGTATGCCTGAATAAATGCAACCAATAGTTCTAATAGAGTTATGAACATTATGAACAATACAGACACTATAGATACACTATAACCCAAAAAGGGCTGAATCTCTCCAAAAAGAAAGATCACTGATAAAAAACCTAAGACTATAATATGTCCTGCCGTAATATTTGCGAACAATCGAATCATCAACACAATAGGTTTTGTGAAAATACCTATTGTCTCAACCATAGGCATAATTGGCAATGGTATTTTCAGCCAGAAAGGAACTCCGGGTGTATTGAATATATGCTGCCAATAATTCTTATTCCCTGTGAAAGTAGTAATAACAAAGGTGAAAAATGCCAGTACCATAGTAACAGCTATATTTCCTGTAACATTTGCACCTCCGGGGAAAATAGGAATTAATCCAAGCATGTTATTGATCCAGATAAAAAAGAACACCGTTAGAAGAAAAGGCATAAACGGTTCGTATTTTTTTTCACCTATTGATGGTTTTGCTATTTCATCTCGGATGAACAGAATAACAGGTTCCAGTAATGACTGCAACCCTTTTGGTGGTTGATTCGGCCTTGCTTTATATGCATTCCCAATATGAATAAAGAGAACGAGTATTAGTATGATGCTGAAGAAAAGTGCTGCAATATTCTTGGTTATGGAAATATCAAAAGGAATGATTTCAGATCCGTCCGATAAGGTCTCAATAATCTTCCCTTTATTGTCTCCTTCGGTCTCAATACGGAATCCTTTATAACCAGCATGTTTGTGTTGCAACTTTGAGGACATAAAAAGAACAAGTCCTTTTTCCTTACTGATAAGAATAACAGGAAGAGGAATGGTAATAGACTGATCTCCGATATCTATGATATGCCAACCATAAGAGTCCCCGATATGATCAAAAATAAATGCCCCCGGTTCAAATTTTTCATGACCGGAATGTTCTTTATGAGTTTCTTCGTTCTCTGATGCAATTGCTATTGTTGTGCTAATTATGCCTATAAATAACGCCCCAATTATCACCTTAATAAATCTATCTTCCCGAAGCATGTTCGTCAATTCATTTTCTACTAAAGTTAATAAAGAAAATCAAAAATGATACATTATTCCTTTTCTGTTTTAAAAAACCTTAATAAAGAAGTTATTTCCAGAAAAGTGAAAACAATATACAAACTGAAAAGAAGAATAACATAGGCAATTTTAAATTCCGGAGTTTTAACAAAAAGCAGAAAGACCAATGCAAGAATCGAATAAGAAAAAAATTTGATCGCAAAAGATTTTACTACTATATACATAGAATTATCAGATCCTTCTTTCTTTTTTGTAACAATATAAAAAACAATCAGATTTACAGCGAAAGCAACCAAAACAAGAACCGGATAGAAAAAATGAAAATATTCGGATAAACTTGTGGTAAACAATAATAATCCTGTCAGAAAAATAGCAAGTGTTGCAATTGTGTTTTTTAAAAGGAATCTTTTGAAATGAATACTCATTATTTTTTACCAATAAATTCTTTAAGAAGGATATACATTGCAAGGATAACAGAAGCTAAAGACAGAACAACTGTGAATACGGGAAATTTCAGCTTTAATTTTTCATCCAGTTTAATACCTCCCCATGTACCTGCAAGAATAATAAACGCCATCTGAAAAACTATGCCAGAATATTTGGAGTAATTATTTAGATTTCTTTTGTTCTTCCTGTTCGACAGGTTGTTTGACTTTATCGTTTGGTTCATTATCTTTAAAAAAAGTCGGAGTGTCAGTAACATTCATCTGACAATTTCCCGTAAATCTGGCACCAGGTTCAATTGCAAGTCTCTTGGCACTTATATCTCCTAAAATAGAAGACGTCGATTTTAAAGAAAGCAATTCCTGAACAAGAATTTTTCCTTCCACTTTCCCCTCAACATCAGAATTCTTGCAGTGTACTTCTCCTTTAGCAATTCCTGTGTTACCAATTACTACTTTCCCTTTGGTGCGAAGATTTCCATTTAATGTGCCGTCAATTCTAATATCTCCTGAGGATTCAACATTGCCTTTAATATTTGTTCCTGCTCCAATCAGATTGATTGTATTGTTTTCTTGTTCAATGTATTTTGCCATTTTAACTGTTAATTTATAGTCTGTTAAATAATCAAAAAGTAAAGATATATAAATAAATAAGATCAATAAAAAGAATAAAACACAAAAAAACCCGGATACATCCGGGTTTGTATTTTATTTTTTATCATATGCCCATTTCAGATAAATGCTTCCCCATGTGTACCCCGCTCCAAATGCTGTAAGTATTATATTATCCCCTTTTTTGAGCTGATTCTCATAATTCCAGAGACACAATGGAATGGTGGCAGCAGTGGTATTCCCATAATTCTGAATGTTAATCATAACCTGTTCCCTTTTGATTCCCATGCGTCTTGCAACAGCTTCTATTATTCTCATGTTTGCCTGATGAGGAACCAACCACGCCAGATTTTCGGGACTAATATTGTTACGATGCATAATATCAACTGCGATGTCTGACATAACAGAAACTGCAACCTTAAATACCGCCTTTCCCTCCTGGTAAACAAAATGTTCTTTGTTGTCAACAGTCTGATGAGATGGTGGATTTAATGAACCCCCTGCCTTCATATGTAAAAATTCTTTGCCTGATCCGTCATATCCCAATATACGATCAATTACTCCCACATCTTCACTGGTTGGTTCTAATAAAACAGCTCCTGCTCCATCTCCAAATAACGGACAGGTACTACGATCTGTATAATCTGTAATAGATGACATCATATCTGCACCAACAAGCACTACTTTCTTGTAGGCCTTGCTTTCTATCATCCTGCTTGCGGTTTCCAACCCAAAAATAAAGCCGGAACATGCAGCACTTAAATCAAAGTTAAATGCATTCTTCAATTTCAATTTTTCACCAATGAGATTAGCTGTGGAAGGAAATGCCATATCAGGTGTAATGGTAGAACAAATTAAAAAATCAATTTCTTCAGGTTTTGTTTTGGTTCTGTCCAACAATTCTTGAATTGCCATTACTGCCATATCAGAAGTAGCCTTTCCCTTTTCTTTCAGGATCCTTCTTTCTTTGATGCCAACACGTTGTGTTATCCACTCATCAGATGTATCAACCATCTGGCTAAGTTCTTCATTGTCGAGAATATCTTCAGGTACATATCCTCCGACTCCTGTAATAGATGCTCTGAGATTTGTCATTATTCAAAAGCGTATTTAATTTTTTCTGAAAGTTTTGCTTCCACTACATCAGCAGTGTGCAATATCATATTCTTTATTGCATTGGCCCCGGATATTCCATGGCCGATTATTGCCGGTGCATTGATCCCCAATATGGGTGTTCCTCCATAATTCTCATAATTGAATTTTTCAAAAAATTCATCTTTTATCCTGCGTTTCAATAATAGAGTATAGAATGCTTCTGCTGTTTTTAAAATAGCATTCCCTACAAATCCATCGCATACAACTACATCAACATCCTCTCTGAAAAGATCGTTTCCTTCGATATTCCCAATAAAATTGAAATCAGAAGTGCCTTTCATCGCCTGATATGTGGCTTTGGTAAGTAAATTGCCTTTTTCTTCTTCTACCCCGATATTAAAAAGAGCTACACGAGGATTCCTGACATTATATACCAATTCGGCATATAATGAACCCAATACAGCATATTGATACAATACATCGGGTTTACAATCGGGATTGATGCCAACATCCAGCAGAATTGTCGGTGTATCAGAGTTTTTAGGAATGCCTGCTGTTATGCATGGTCTGAGAACTCCCGGAACCGCTTTAACTACCTGAATAGCTCCCACTAACATAGCGCCTGTATTTCCCGCACTTGCAAATCCATCAATTTTCCCTGCCTGTAAAAGCTTAAAGCCTAAAGGAATGCTGGCATCAGGTTTCTGAGAAAAAGCTTTTGCAGGATATTCATCCATTCCAATACTTTCATTGGTTGCAACAATCTCAAATTGTGAAGGATCAAACCCTTCCTCTTTACAGATAGATACTATTTTATCCTTATCCCCGATTGTTACAATTGTTGCTTTTCCGGATAGTTCAGTAGATGCTAATATGGAACCACGGACCGTTGCTTGCGGAGCAAAGTCGCCTCCTAATATATCAATTCCAATTCTCATCAGGAATCAACTTGGTAAATTAAATAGCAGATTCCTTTTCAATTGCCAATTTGCCTTTATAATGACCACATTCCGGGCATACTCTGTGATACTGTACTGTAGCCCCGCAATTTTGACATGTTACAAGTGTTGGTTCTGCTGCTTTGTAATGCGTTCTTCTCTTATCTCTCCTTTGTTTTGATATTTTACGCTTAGGATGTGCCATTTTATTTCGTTATTTTTTAAGTATTGTTCAAAAGCTTTTTCAGATTGTCCCATCGGGGATCGTTTTCCTTTTTTGTTTCTGATACTTTGAAATTATGCTTGTTTAAAATATTCAACATTTCAGTATTGCATCCCGAATTTCCATGATTATCTTCAGGATGTATCCTTTGAATTGGAAGACTTAAGCTGATATACTCAAAAAAGTATTGTTCTAAGTCGATTTCGTGTTCATTTGGATGTAATACCCAGATTTCATCAGTGCTTTCTTCTGCATTCTCTCCAAATTTAATGACAATGCTGCCAGTATGGTAGATCTGATAATCAAATGATTCCAGGCATCGGTCACATTGAATGTTCAGAGTTCCTTTTAAAAGGATATCGAGCTTCATCATATTTGTATTTTTAATCAATACAACCGAAGCATCAACTTTTCCTCCGTCAGCTTCAAGAACCTCGTATTTTTTAAAGAACTGTTCATTAAAATTGAACTTAAACTCATGTTCTCCGTCCTTCAAACCTGTAAAAGGAATTGTATATTGATTTACAAGTTTCAACTTCCACTAAATTTAAGTCGTGCAAAAGTAGAAATATTTATCAGAATAAAAAAAGAAAAATAAAGTTGGAAATTATACTGTCAGGCCGGATTGTCTGAATTATTCAACAGTAGTAAAATGGCCTTCAATAGTATCAATAAGTGTATCAATGAAATAATCGTCTTTTACCACATATTTCATGGCTCCCTCTCTTTTAAACTCTGCTATCGTATCCTTATCCTTCTCACGACTTAAAATTACTACCGGTATCTTATCATTCAGTTTATTGATCTCTTTCAGTGTATCCAGTCCGGTCATTGTGTTTTCAGAATCTGTGCCAAGGTAATAGTCAAGTACGATGAGTTCCGGGTTCAAATTAATATTTTGAATGCATTCCTCCCCCGAAAAATACGATTTTACTTCAAATCCTACTCTGCATTTGAAAGTATACTCCATCAAATTGAGCATCATCTTATCATCATCTACAAAAAAGATCAATTTATCCATTGATATAATGCGTGCAAATTAAAAATCCCTCAATTATACGTGATTTTATCGAAAAGTTATATGAAGCTTGATTATTAACCGAATTTCAGGCGTTAAAAATATATATTCTTTGATAAAGTTACAATTTCAAACTTCCAGTTATCATTTTTGAGTTATATTCTTCAGGCAATTCGCCTGAAATAATTGATAAATCCGGATCAGATAGTATGATCTGTTATACAAAATGCAAATGGTTATTTCTTTTGTATTATTTTATGCCTTGAGTTTGTTGATTTAACCAATTTCCTTAACTTTAATTTAGCAGGAAATAATAAAGTACTACATTTGCTAATCAATAAAATTCTTATGAAGAAATGGCTGAATTAACAGGAGTTGTAACACAGGTAATCGGACCTGTTGTTGATATTAGATTTGAGGAATCAGGTGACAATTTACCGGAAATACATGAAGCTTTGGAAATCCATAAAGATAATGATAATAATTTGATCGTTGAGTGTCAGCAACATATTGGAGAAAACTCTATACGTGCAATTGCCATGGATTCTACCGACGGCTTACAAAGGGGAATGATTGCGAAAGCCTTGGGAAGCTCGATTATCATGCCTGTCGGAGAACAGATTCGCGGACGTTTGCTTAATGTTACAGGAGATGCAATTGATGGTTTGGGGGCACTTAATAAAAAGAATGGATATAGCATACATAATAAACCCCCTAAGTTTGATCAATTATCAACCAAAACAGAAGTTTTATTTACAGGAATTAAAGTTATTGATCTGCTCGAACCTTATTCTAAAGGTGGGAAAATAGGATTATTCGGAGGTGCCGGTGTTGGTAAGACCGTGATCATTCAGGAACTTATTAACAATGTTGCCAAACGGTATTCAGGTTTGTCTGTTTTCGCAGGTGTCGGCGAACGTACAAGGGAAGGAAACGATTTATTGCGTGAAATGATTGAATCAGGTGTTATTAAATATGGCAAGGAATTTCAAAAGAGCATGGAAGAAGGCAGCTGGGATCTTTCCAAAGTTGATCATGAGGTATTGAAGGAATCGCAGGTAACACTTGTTTTCGGACAAATGAACGAACCTCCCGGAGCACGCGCAAATGTGGCTTTATCCGGCCTGTCGGTAGCCGAATCATTCAGGGATGGGGATGAAAAAAGCGGTGGTCGTGACATTTTATTTTTTGTTGATAACATTTTTCGATTTACACAAGCCGGTTCAGAAGTATCAGCATTATTAGGTCGTATGCCTTCTGCTGTTGGTTATCAGCCAACCCTGGCTACGGAGATGGGAATTATGCAAGAACGTATCACTTCCACCACAAGAGGATCCATCACTTCTGTTCAGGCAATTTACGTTCCTGCCGATGATCTTACTGATCCCGCCCCTGCAACAACTTTCTCACACCTGGATGCAACAACCGTGTTAAGCCGTAAAATTGCTTCGCTGGGAATTTATCCCGCTGTGGATCCACTGGATTCAACCTCACGTATTCTGTCGCGGAAAATTGTTGGAGATGATCATTATCAAACAGCTCAAAACATAAAAGAACTATTGCAGCACTATAACGAACTGCAGGATATAATAGCTATATTAGGCATGGATGAACTTTCCGAACAGGATAAATTGGTTGTGCATAGAGCCAGGAGAGTCCAAAGGTTCCTTTCACAGCCTTTCCATGTTGCGGAACAATTTACCGGAATGGCTGGCGTTCTTGTATCAATAGAAGATACCATTAAAGGTTTTAATATGATCTTAAACGGTGATGTTGATAAGTACCCTGAAGCGGCATTTCATCTTGTTGGAACCATAGATGATGCTATTGAGAAGGGAGAACGTTTGCTGACAGCATCCAAGTCCAAAAACTGAAAAATTGCCGCATTGTGAAACTGGAAATCATAACACCTGATCAAACACTTTTTAAAGGAGAAGTTGATTCTTTGAATGTTCCCGGGAAAAAGAGTCCTTTTACAATTTTGCATAACCATGCACCCATAATATCAATTCTTGAAAAAGGACCTGTGAAATTTATCCCGCATGGCCAGACACAGGAACTAATTAGCATACAAGGAGGAGTAATTGAAGTAACAAGGAATACGATTATCATTCTGGCTGATTTGGAATAGTTTTGCATTTTGTCTGTCATAACAAAGTTGAGCAATGAGGCTGATTATCTCAATACTTATTTCCCAGTGTATTTTTCATTCAATTCTTGCACAGGAAAAGGTCAGTTTCTATTCGAAGGATAGCCTGAAAATTACCGCCGATCTGTATCTTAAAGATTATCGACTCCCTTTTATATTGCTTTTTCATCAAGGCGGTTCCAGCAGAGGAGAATACAATGAAATAGCCGCACGTTTAATGAAACTGGATTACAATTGCCTGTCTGTTGACCTGCGATCAGGAAGTAAAATAAATTATGTTACAAATGAAACTGCAAAACGTGCTGAAAGGGATAATTTCCCGAATTCCTTTATCGATGCCAGACAAGATATCGAATCGGCAATCCGTTACATAAACAAGTACAACTCAAAATCTGTTGTTCTTTTCGGAAGTTCCTATTCTGCATCGCTTTGCCTGATGATAGCAAAAAATGAACTCAATGTTAAAGCAGTTATTGCCTTCAGTCCCGGGGAATATTTCCGCCCTAAGTTAATTGTGAAAAATGAAGTTGCCGGAATTCAAAAGCCTTTGTTTGTGTCATCTTCAGCAATCGAATATGATTATATTGAGCAAATGCTATCCGGTATTGATGAAAGTTACATAACACTTTATAAACCTGGGAAAGGATCTAAAGGAGTTCATGGTGCAAAAGCCCTTTGGAAAGAAAATGAATCATCTGACGAGTGTTGGCTTGAATTGCTTATGTTTTTTAAAAAAATCAGATATTCATAATACAAATCATGCAAACATTACCATTCTTTGAATAGTCAGGATATATGGTGAAATTTCTAATCATTCGTTTCAGTTCCATAGGGGATATAGTTCTTACCTCACCTGTTATCAGATGTATGAAAACACAAATTGAAGATGCAGAAATCCATTATCTCACCAAAGCAAAATATGAGTCCATACTTAAGGCAAATCCTTACATTGATAAATTGCACCTGCTCCGGTCCAATTGCAATGCGCTTATCAAAAAATTACAATCTGAAAATTTTGATTATGTTATTGATCTTCATAAGAATATTCGTTCATTCCGGATTAAATCAGCACTTAACCGAATATCCTTTTCATTTCATAAGCTGAATTTCAGGAAATGGTTGCTGGTAAATTTTAAAATTAACAGGTTGCCAAAAATCCACATTGTCGACAGGTATTTGCAAACAACCAATGTTTTTTCTGTTGCCAATGATCAACAGGGACTTGACTTTTTTATTCCGAAAGACGATCAGGAAGAATTCAAAAGATGTATTGACCAATTGCCAGGTTCTTTTGCTATAATTGTGGTTGGAGGAGGACACAATACCAAGCAAATACCTGTGGATAAGATCCAGTATATTATTGATCATCTCGATTGTCCTGTTGTCCTGTTAGGTGGTTCTGAAGACATTAAAAAAGCTGAAATGATCAATTGTTCAGGAAAGAAGGATGTATTCGATTTTGTTGGAAAACTTACAGTGAATCAATCCGCTCTGGTTATTAAGAATTGTAGTGTAATACTTACTCCTGATACAGGATTGATGCATATTGCAGCTGCCTTTAAAAAACCAATTCTTTCCATTTGGGGAAATACTGTTCCCGAATTTGGAATGCATCCCTATTGTCCGGATAAAAACTCAGAGTATTTTGAAGTACATGATCTGAAATGCAGACCATGTTCAAAAATTGGCTTCTCAAAATGTCCGAAAAAGCATTTCAATTGTATGAATAAACAAGATTATCAGAAAATCATAAAAAGGATGAATACTTTTGCTCAGAACTAAGATTTTGGAAACTTTTAATAAGACTTTCTCGTAGAATATTTCTACTTTGTTATTAACCAGTAGATACTGTGGAAACTTTAGTTTATTATTTTTGTATCTTTAGCTAAGAATTTTTTTCTTTATACAATCTTTCAAAGAATACAGAGTTATTAAAGAAATTCATCATTACTATTAATGGCCGGTTTAAGAGCATTTCTGGGATTATTTCCTGATACAACAGAATTCGAAAACAACCGAATCAAGCTGGAAGAAGAATACAATGCCCTTCTTGCGTTCAAGAATTCTGCAGAACTTAAAAAATATTTTCAGCTTGAAAAGCGTGTTAAATCTGAAGAGTTTGATCATAGAAGAAAAGAAATACTTTCTCTCAGATTTAAACAAACAGAGGACTTTTCAAAAGAAAAGAGATACAACGCGCTCACAAAGTCAAATGATATAAAGCTTTATTACAAAACAAAAAATTCACAAGATCTTGTTTCATTCCTTGATATTGAAAGTTCCAATGAGCTTAAGAAATATTATGAGCTTGAAAAATTTATAAACAGCTCGGAATTTGATAAAGCTAAAAAAGAAGCAAACCTACCGGCAAAACACAAGTTCCAGAAATCTGATCTATACAAAACACTTACACAATATAAGCAGGCAAAAAACTCAGTTCAAATTAAAGGGTATTACAAATTCATCAATAGCAGGCTTTTCAGTGATTTTGAATCTGTTAAAAACACCGGTTTAAATCTTCAGGTAGCTGAATTGGAAAAAGAAATCAACTCCGCTGCTTTCTTAACAAAGAAAGCTTCCATGAAAAAATCTGAATTTAAAACTTCGCCGGAACAGCAGAAACTTACGCAGTATAATAACCTGAAGAAATCAAAAGCATACAAAAATTATTTGAAAATGGCCAATTCTCCTTACAGGAGATATTATGATGAGTTGCATCAATCAAAAGATATAGATGCTTATGCAGATCTGGCTCATTTTATTTCTTCAGATGATTTTAAAAGACAAAAGAAAGAAATTGAATCAAAAAGTTTTAAAGACACAAAAGAATATGTAAAACTTCAGGATTTCATATCTCTGAAAAATTCAGAACAAATCAAATTTTATTTCAAATTCAAAAATTCAAAAGAATATCGAAACTTCATGAATCTGGATGGTTCCGAGCGAATCTCTGATTATGAAAAACTAAAAAAATATATTGAAAGTGATGAATTTATTAATAATAAGGCATACTATACACAATCTCCGAAAAGCAGATGGGAAAAATCCCAAGAATATAAACTTTTGAGTGAGTATGAGTCACTTAAATCTTCAGAAAAAATTGTATGGTATTTTAAAAACATTGATTCTAAAAAATTTGCCTGGCATAAAATATGGTCTGAAACCTTTTTAGATGATTTTGCTTCTGCAAACCTTGATACAAAAAAATGGATGACCCGTTATTATTGGGGAGATAAAATACTCAAGGACAGTTATTCCCTTAGCCAGGATAAACATTTCGTAACAGATGGGAACAATGTAGAAATTCATAATTCAAGACTTCAAATCATTACCAAGAAAGAAGCTGTAAAAGGCAAATCATGGCACCAATCTCTGGGTTTTGTCATACGCGATTTCGGATATACTTCCGGCCTGATAAATACAGCCAAAAGCTTCCGACAACTTTATGGTACTTTTGAAGCAAAAATAAAGTTTCATTCTTCTTCTGATCTTTTAAATGCTTTCTGGATGGTGTCCCAAATTATCGTTCCTCATATTGATATTGCCAAAGCATATAAAAAAGTGTTTGTCGGGAATTCTTGGGGAGATCCAGCAAGCTTAAAAAGCATAAAGCGGTTTTCCAAATCATTCAAACGCTCTAAATTATCATCCGATTTCTTTATCTATACTCTTGAATGGACCCCCCGTAAAATGATTTGGAAAATCAACGGTCTGGAAGTAGCTTCAACCAACCAGGGAATCCCTCAGGAACCGATGTATTTAGTTCTTAGCGCCGGTCTTCAACGTGAACTTGATAATGTTCTTCCCGCTAAGTTTGAAATTGACTGGGTACGTTGTTTCCAACATAAGGATCACTAAGTCCGATAATTAGTTTCTGTACATAAATAAATCAGAATACTCCTGAAAAGATAAGATGTTTTTTTCTGAATAATCCTGTACATCTCCTCTCCTTCCTGTCAGGCATATTCTTAATCCAAATTTACAATTATTGATCAGTTCATCATCAAAAATTATTTCAGTTATATTATCCTTCTTGTCCATAATTATCCCTTTTGATTTCTTCAAACTTACACCTTCCAAATGAATCAAGCGTTAGCACTATATTAAATGATTGTAACTATTAGGGAACTTATTAACAAGATATCAACAAAATATCAACATTGTGATGAATGCATTTCGTCCCAGTAATAAGAGCAAGTAAATTTTTTATATTTGTTGACTTAGTAATATGCCTTTCATACTGGTTAAAAATTCCTTTATGAATCAGAATACCGAAAATCCAAGCTCAGAAATACTATCCCAAAAAGAAATTCGTCGTTATGCCCTGCAAATAAGTACATCGGCAATAGGCGTTAAGGGACAGGAAAAGATCAAACAATCCAAAGTATTGGTTGTCGGAGCAGGAGGGAAAGGCACTTCAATCCTTCAAACACTTGCCACTATTGGAATAGGTAAAATAGGAATCAGCGATAATTATCATGTTGAAGAAGGTGAATTGAGCAGGCAGTATCTGTATGGTAATAGTGATATTGGAAAGCAAAAAGCCATAGTATCCAAGCAAAAGCTTATGGAAATCAATCATTTTGTGAATTACGAGCTTCATAATGTTTGCTTATCTGAAACAAATAGTAAATCTATATGTGAGAATTATGACATATTGATTGACGCGACAGATAATTTTTCATCACGTTACCTGATCAATGATATTGCTATCGCCCTGGACAAACCAATGATTTTTGGAATGGTAAAAAATCATTTTGGCCTGATCTCGGTATTCAATTATATGGGCGGACCCTCATTACGTTGTCTTTTCCCTGAAAAATCAACCCTTAATTATACCGATAACTCCGAAGGATTTGCTTGTCAGGTTTCGCTCATGGGCATTATAGGATCCATTGTTGCAAATGAAACATTGAAAATTATATTGGGAAAGAATACAAAACTGAGCGGAAATCTGTTGAAATTTAACGCGGTTAACTATTCTGTCTCATTTGAGAAAATCAAAAAAAATCAGGAAAATTTTAAATAATATCACAATTATAGAAAGCATAATTCTCATTATCAACACATAAAGTTTTTTGCATTTGATTTGTGCAAAACTTTTGTTAGTTATTAAAAATTATTCTCACAGATAATGTTTACTTTAAGGCTTTACTCTGCTTCAGGTAGAAGAATGTTAAAGTCGTTAAAAAATAGACTATTAGCCTGGTTTTTGCTAATTGCTTTTGCAATTGCCAGTATTGTATTCCCCCTAAATTACTTACATAAGAAAAAGGAAATTGCAATCCGGAATGTTGTGGATGAATTGAACGAATTGCATATCAGTTATAGTAAAGATCTTAAGATCACAAGTGAATTTCTTGCCTATGAAATAAATAATCCCGAGTTTTTTATTACGGGGGAAAGTCCCTACTTGAGTGTGCATAACGGCATAAACGATTCTTTGCATTATCTTATTAGTCAGAATATAAATAATCTCGATGCCTTTTCTCCTGTAAAAAAAAATGTGCTGTTAAACATCAGTAATGCCTATTCAGATTATTGCATTCTTTTTGACAGCATTGTTTACAATATATATCGAAGAGGTTACAGGGATTTCGGATTAGAGGGTGAAATGATAAGCTACATTTACCAAATTGAAAACCATCCAAAAATCAGAAATGCAATCTTTGACATTCGTAAAAACGAACGTGAATATTTGAACAGAAATGATTCCGTCTATGCCGTGCAGGTAATAAAACTGACCAGCAAACTGATTGCAAATATCAGAAATAGTACTTCCTTCAATTCAGAAGAAAAAACCATATTGACCAATCAACTTCACAAATACCTGGCGAGTTTCAATAAACTGATTTCTTTGGATTCTAAACTTGGAATTAGAACCAACAAGGGATTGAGAACTTTTTTGTATAAAAAAGGGGAAGCTCTGGAAAATTTGATTAGCAAATCTATTGATGATGCAAAAGTATTTGAGCATGCACAAATTGCCAGATTAAACGTTTTATTTGCATTGCTTTCAGTTTTGTTGATCCTATTTGCAGCCTGTCTGGGTCTGTACCTTTCCAGATATTTGTTAAATCACCTGACTCAGTTAACAAATTATATTTCACAATTGTCGGTTCATAATTTTAACTACAATGCAAAATTGAATCTGAGAAAATCCAGCACCGAAATCAGGGAGATTTACAAAGAATTCAGGAATATGATTGCACAGCTGAAGATACGTGAAAAACAGAGGGATATTGCACTCTCAAAAGCGACAGACAACGAAAAAAGATATCGTGACCTGACAGATCTTTTACCTCAGAGTATTTTTGAAACAGATAAACTCGGAAATTTGATTTACGTAAACAAAGCCTGGTACAATGCCTTTGGATATTCACAAAATGATCTGGAAGAGGGCCTCAACCTTATTGAAATACTTCAAACAAATACAAACAATGCTCTTATTGGACTTGATAAGGTGGAAAATTCAGATTATGAAGCAATCCGTAAAAACGGAACAAAATTTCCTGCACTTGTTTATTCCGATACCGTATGTAAAGAAAACAATATAGTAGGCAGAAGAGGAATAATAATAGATGCAACTCTAAGGAACAAATACATTGAGACATTACAAAAAGAAACCGTACGGGCAATTAACTCTGATAAACACAAATCATCTTTCCTTGCAAATATGTCTCATGAAATTCGTACGCCCATGAATTCAATTCTTGGCTTTTCAAATTTGTTGTCTCAAAGCCAGGTATCCGAAGATCAGAAAAATGAGTTTATTCAATACATCAATTCAAGCGGACAAATATTACTCAATTTAATTGATGACATTATTGACATTGCAAAAATTGAAGCCGGAGAAATAAAAATAAAACGTTCGAATTGTTATCCGATAAAACTCATCAATGAGTTATGCATGACTTTTGAAGGATATAAAGCAAGCATTGGCAAAGAAAAAATACAACTTCAAACGTCACTTCCCAATGATGAAATTGTATTTCATACTGATCAGTTCAGACTGAAACAAATCCTTTCAAACCTGATCAGCAATGCGATAAAATTTACCAATGAAGGACAGGTATCTATTGCGTTAAAAAATGTGAATGACAGGATCCTTGAATTTTCAGTTGAAGATACCGGCGTTGGATTAACAAAAGAACAACTTAACGTTGTTTTCAATCGATTTAAAAGAGCCGATATTCAGGAAGATAAAAATGTGAAAGGAACGGGACTTGGACTTTCCATTTCAAAAAATCTAGTTGAATTGCTGGGAGGTCAGATGTGGGTAAGTTCCGTTCCGGGAGAAGGAACCCGCTTTTGGTTCCAATTGCCTTTTGAACGTATTCATGATACGAATATAAATATCATTCCGAATCAGATTCATTTAAAAAACCAGAAATACAACTGGAGTAATTATACATTCCTGGTTGCTGAAGACGATGATAACAGTTATGTTTATTTAAAAGAGTTGCTTCAAAAAACCAAAGTTCGTCTTGTTCGGGCAGTAAATGGTAAGGAAGTGGTTGAAGCCGTTAAATTTTCCGACGAGATCGATATTGTATTAATGGATATTCAAATGCCTTATAAAAACGGTTATGAAGCAACAAAAGAAATCAAAGCTTTGAAACCCAGCCTCCCTGTAATCGCCCAAACCGCATTTGCCATGGAAGGAGATAAAGAAAAAAGTATTATAGCTGGTTGTGACGACTATATTACTAAACCTTTGAATCCCAACAATCTCTATGCTAAAATAGACCAATTCCTTCCTGTAAACAGGATAAAATCTTCCATAAATGATGAGGAAAGTATTCCAGAAGAACAACCCAAATTAAAAGCAAAGGACAAACAATAATATGTAATGCGTTTATTACTATTCAGTAATTCAACAAATGCAGGCGAAGAATATCTGAATTATACTCTTCCTTATATTAAATTATTTCTGGGTTCAAATGCAGGAAAAGGTATTTTTATTCCTTTTGCAGGAATTTCTATTGGATTTGATAAATATTTCTCTCTGGTTAATTCAAAATTTAAGACGTTGAATTTGAACATTCATTCCATTCATTCTATGAAGGATATTATAGAATCTATCTATGAGGCAGATTTTATTGTTGTTGGAGGAGGTAATACTTTTTGTCTGTTGAAAGAAATGCAAAACTTGAATTTAATAGAGCCTGTCAGACAACGAGTTCAAAGCGGCATTCCTTATATCGGATGGAGTGCGGGATCCAATTTTGCCTGTCCTACTATTTCAACAACAAACGATATGCCTATTGTTGAACCTGAAAGCTTTTCGGCTTTACATCTGATACCTTTTCAGATTAACCCGCATTATACTGATTTTAAAGATAGAAATCATACCGGGGAAACTCGTGAAATGAGAATTGAAGAATTCATTTTAATGAATAAAAATCTTTACGTAGCTGGTTTGCGCGAAGGCACATTATTTAAGATAGAAGATGGGCAAATCAATCTGTTTGGAACAAAAAAATGCAGAATATTCAAGTATGGAGATCAGCCTATTGAATTACAACCCGGTGCAAATTTTCAATTCCTGATGCAATAATTTGCCTGATTTTTGCATTTCTCATAGTAGAAATTTAAATCCTTTGGAGTGAATAGGAATCTGCTTGTTCGAATTGTTATTGCATTGTCGGTTGTATGGCTGATTCTGCTTGCCGTTTTTTACTTTCACAGCAAATACTTTCGTGAACATATTCTGGATGTCCTTAAGCCTTATCTGGATGAACGTTTAACTACCGAAATACATATTCAAAAGGAAAATATTGAGTTTACCATACTCGAAGATTTTCCCAACATCAGTGTATCATTGAAAAACGTTTTTGTTAAATCAGCTAATGATTTAACTGTTAGCGAAGTATCCTTATTTAATAAGGATACATTACTATTCGCAAAACAGGTCAGGTTCTCTTTTAACATGAAAAGCTTGTTTCAAAAAGAGTATGAATTGAAAAAAATAGAACTTACGGATGCATATCTTAATCTCCTTTGTGACAAATACGGAAAGACAAATTATACTATTTTCAGAACAAAACCTGAAGATAGTCTTTCAGTATCTTTCTCTGTGAACCTCAGAAAAATACATCTTGAAAATGTTATTATCAATTATTGCAATGAAAAAACCACAGATCATTTTTTTACCTGTATAAATAAGGGAGATCTTTCAGGGAATTTCAACAATCAAAATTTTCTGATTAAGGCCAAAACAGAACTCTCAAAAACCCGGTTGAAAATGAAACATGAAGAGATATTCACTGATCAGTCTTTTACAATTCACTTTTCCCTGAATAAAGAAGCCGACGTATATTCAATACGTAAGGGCACTTTACTTTTTTTGGGCATAAAAATGTCTGCTTCAGGTAGTTACAACACTCAGAACAAACAATATCAATTTTTATTATCAAGCCAATCGGCCCCTCTTTCCAAATTGGACCTGCCTTTTCTGAATACCTTTCTAAATAAATACAACGCTCGTATAGAAAATGGTTTAATATATCTTGCTTCTTCTGTTTCAGGTTATGCAAATGGAACATCCCCGGCAATTGCTGTAAAATATAAAATTGAAAAAGGCATTGTCAGGTTTAAAGACTACGAATACAAAATAACTGATGTGCTTTCTTATGGAAAATATTCTAATGGCGCACTCAGAAATAATAGCAGCAGCGTGTTATTAATAGATACTCTCTACGGAAAATCCGGAAAAAGTAATGTGTCATTTTCAGGAAATATAACCAATTTCTCATTCCCAACAATTATCGGCCGAATAGAAACTGACTTTGAACTTGATAAGGTTTCAAATTTTCTCAGAATACCTGAGAATTATGCTATTTCCGGCTTTATAACAGGCGCTGTTCAGTTCAAATTCTCTATGTCTCAAAAAAGAACCTTTAAATCCATTGACTGGAACAAAAGTTATTTCAATGGAAGCCTGACAATTCACGAAATAACTCTAAAACAACTGAACAGGAATTTGCCTCTTTCCAGGATTAAAGGCGAACTAAAAATCGTTACAATCAGTGAGGTTATTATTAATAAACTTTCCATTAATACGGGCAAAACTGATCTGTTGATTCGCGGTTCAATTCATAGTATACCTTTTCTAACCGGGAACAAATCCGTTTATCCGGTTTTTGACTGCGAAATACTTTCTGATAAATTTAACACAGATGATTTTTTAATACTGAATACGGATGATAAAAAAGAAGATGCCGGCAAAGTTGTATTCCCTGATTCTGTTATTGTATATGGCAAATTCAGGGCAAATGATTTTTCCTCCGGTAAATTTAAAGCTACCCACGTTGACGGATATCTTGAGTATACACCCAAAAGTCTGACAATTAAGGACTTTTCCATGCACACTCTGGAAGGAACTATTGAAAGTAACCTAATCATCAGTGAAATCAACAATACAATAACCGCAGAATGCAAAGCCAGTTTAAAAGGTGTTGATATTGGGGACTTATTCTTTACCTTCAATAATTTCCGACAAGATGTTATTCATAGTGAAAATCTTGATGGTATTCTCTCTGGTACAACTGAATTTACTACTGCCTGGGATTTCAATCTTAATCTTATACCGGAAAAAATCCGTTTGGCTTCACAAATAAGAATTGATGATGGTGAATTAATAAATTACGAACCTCTGCTCGGATTATCAGGATATATTAAGGTTGAGGAACTGAAACACATTAAGTTTGAAACTTTAAAAACTTTTGTTGATATCAATAACATGAAGGTGTTTATTTCCGAAACTGATATACACTCATCAGCTTTATCGTTACTGGGATCAGGCATTCACGGGTTTGATAAAAAATACACTTACAGGTTACAGGTTCAGTTATCTGATGTATTATGGAAAAAAGCAAAGAAAAACAAACCTGAAAACACCGAATTCGGATACATTGTTAATGACGGTTATAATAGAACAATGATCCCAATAATCATTACAGGCGATGAAAACACCTATGAAGTAAATTACGATAAATTAACTGCCAAATCATTCTTTAAAAATAAAGTTCAAAAAGAAAAAGAAGTACTAAAAGAATTGTTTGCTCCTGAGAAGGATGCAGATAAATCTTCTGGTACATTCAAAGATACATCCCGAATTGAATGGGAAGATTTTGAAGAACAAGAAGATACTAATTTGCCTGGTGCAAATGAAAAAAAAGAAGAGCAGGAATTCCAAATAGAGTGGGAAGATGATTGATCATTGTTATGTGACTTCCCAATTGCATCAATTCATAAAACCAATTCTTATTGGTTTTTGTATAAAACCTCATTAATGATAAAAGCTATACAAGAGTTAATTCGTTTTAACAATCTTATTATTAAAGATTTATGCTACTTCGCCAAAATACGAAGTGCCTTTTGTTCCTGATTGTATTATTGTGGCACAGGTTTTCTGTCACAGCCAGACAGGCAGTGAACAAACCGAAGAGATATCACGAACCAAAAAAGAGTGAAGTTCTGTAAAATCAATACCATTAAAATATTCTATTGATCAGTATCCTTTATTGTATTTGTTTTCTTTTACTACCATATTATTAGCTTTCCTGCCAATCGTTAAACCGGACAGAGCTTGTAAACCAGGTTCATGTGTTTTTGACTACACTCTTTTGAATCAATTGGCATTCATGATAAGTGTTTCATTATCTTTGACAGAAGCAAAAACTTATCAAAATGAATATTTACAAAAAGAAAATCAGGTGGAAATTTTTTCTTTTCATCTGTGCTGTCACTATAGGTGCCGGCTCTTTATGGTATACCAATTCACTGGTTAAAAAGCTTGCCATTGAAGAGCAGAAAAAAATAGCTTTATGGGCAAAAGCGACCAGCCTGATACCAAATTCTAATCTTGAGAGTGAAAGTCTGGGATTCCTGTTTTCTGTGATACAAAACAATGAAACGGTTCCTGTAATACTTGTCGAATCGGACACAACGATTTCATTGTACCGTAATCTTGATTCCACCAGGGTTCATAATCCTGAATATTTAAATAAGAAACTTGAAAAAATGATGGAGGAGAATCCTCCTATTGAAATCCCATTATCAGACAATAACAAACAATACTTATATTATAGTCGTTCAACAATACTTACCAGTCTTACTTATTATCCCTGGATACAATTAGGTGTTATATTGATTTTTATTGGTGTCGCATATTTTGCTTTCAGCTCTTCACGCAAAGCTGAACAAAACCAGGTTTGGGTTGGTTTATCCAAAGAAACAGCTCATCAACTTGGAACTCCCATCTCTTCATTAATGGCATGGCTTGAAATGTTAAAATTAAAGAATCAGGATGATACGTTTATCGGAGAGTTAGAAAAAGATGTCAAAAGGCTAAAGATAATTACAGAACGGTTCTCAAAAATTGGATCTCCTCCTGTTTTAAAACCTGAAAATCTGGTGAAAACTATTGAAAATTCCCTTCATTATTTAAAGACAAGATCCTCAGAAAAAATATCATTTGAATTGCAATCAGATAAAAATGATATTGTTGTGCCATTAAACACTTCGTTATTTGAATGGGTTATTGAAAATGTCTGCAAAAATGCAATGGATGCTATTGGTGAAAAAGGAAATATCAAAGTAACAGTTACAAGAAATTCTTATTTTGTATTCGTTGATATTTCCGATACAGGAAAAGGCATATCGAAATCAAAATACAAAACCATTTTTAAACCTGGATTTACCACTAAGGATAGAGGCTGGGGACTTGGCCTTTCACTTACAAAACGAATTATTGAAGAATACCATAAAGGAAAAATATTTGTCGCAGAATCTGACATAGGAAAGGGTACTACTATCCGAATCATTCTGAAAACCTCTTAAGTCTAATGGATAAAAAGTCACCGGAGAATAAAGAAAGATATCGTTTTGGCAAGGCTGAAAGACTTAGCTCCAAGAAACTTATTGATCTTTTATTCCGCGAAGGTGCATACCTTCAGGTAAATTCTATCAGGTGTATATACTTATTCCCCGATAAATCAATACTTACTCCTTCTCCTGCACAAATATTAATTTCTGCACCAAAGAAGCTTTTTAAAAGAGCAGTTGATAGAAATTTGATGAAGAGAAGGATTCGTGAAGCATACAGACTCCATAAAAATTTATTGATTCATTCATTAATAGAAAAAGACAGAAAATTGGTCCTGGCTTTTCTGGTTTTTCAAAACAAGATCAAAGATTACCATACGATTGAAAACACAATAAAAGAACTAATTGATCAATTGGTCAGTTTTATACAAAAAGAAAAATAGAAGGGCTGTTTTAAAAGTTCATTTTATATTTGACTTTTAATACAACCCCTTTTTATGCTGTCCCGCCAAGATTCGAACTTGGGCAGGCAGAACCAAAATCTGCAGTGCTACCATTACACCACGGGACAAAATTGAGGTGCAAAGATAACAACAAAATTATATTGCTCAAAAGCTTTCGAATTGAGAATTTAGTTTTCTAACGACTCCAGATTGCCCTTCTTCATTATTAATATTGTTTCATATTGCAAATTTTCAGAGATGTTGTTTTCTTCTCTCCCGAACAGTGTATTTATATCAGCATTCAATACTATTTTCTGCTGCTCAGGAACAGAAAGTATTATTTTCATTCCGGGCATTTGCCATATACAATCTTCATCAACCGAAAAATACTCATCCAACAACAAAATGGTGTCATTTAAAACCCAGTTGTATTCTATGTTTTCATCATAATCATCATCAAATCGGGGAATGACGGCAGTGTACTCCAAAACAATTTCAGGTTTATCATTCTCAAATGATTGAATTTCCAACCTGGGATGGATATAGCAGACTTCATCATAACTGCTGTGTAATATTTCCTTGCCAAAAAAAGAATAATATTCTATGCCGCGATTTTTCCATTTATCCCGTCCCAAATCAATATATAATGTACTTTTTGAAGAAATATCGATTGTTTTATAGTTGTTTTGTTTGTAGGAATATGAAATTAGTTTATTGCCCGAAGCAACAGAAGCAATTACAAATACCAGAGCAAGAACCCAAAAAGTCCAGGCAAAAGCAGAAAGAACAGGAGTGTGTGATTTTATACCAAAAATTAATTTCAGGATCCCGATGAATAAAGCAACAACCGGAATCAATAATACCAAAGACAATGCAAGTCCCATAAGAGAAAAATTATTTACCAAAGGAATGATATATTCATTGATAGGCAAATGCGGAATGTGCCAATCTAAGAATACACCTCCAGAAAACAGGGAAGTAATCAGAGCTATAATAAATGCTATGCCTGCAATTGCCAAAGCAACTCCAAAAATCACAAGAACTACTTTTAGAATAACAAGCAGAACATTTCCAATTACAGAAAGTGTCTCAGCAGTTGCATGTTGAGCTTTTTTATAGGACTCAGATTTGGATAGGTTATTCAAATTGTCCTTCACCTTTGTAAATTCTTTTTTTACTGATTGCTGAATATTTTCAATTGTCACTGGCTGCCCCTTCATTTGAAGTTTTTGAGATGTAGTACGCGCCACGGGTATTGCAATCCACATCACCAGATAGGCGAGAAATCCAATTCCATCAAAGAAAAGGAGGATAATAAATGCAATCCTTATCCATACAGGATCAACATTGAAATAGGAGGCGATTCCACTGCATACTCCACCAATAATGTTGTTATCAAGATCTCTGTATAATCGCCTGTGTTGTCTGTTAAACGCGGAAGCATTCTCACCCGGATCTCGAGCTTCTTGTTCATGTTCATTATCTTCAGACATTTCCGTTTCACGTGCAAAGTCGTCAGCAGTGCCCATCATTTGAACCACTTCTTCAATATCTGAAAGTGTAACGACCTGCTTGGCAGTACCAAGCTTATCCTCCAGAATTTCGGCAATACGTTGTTCAATATCCTGCAGTATTTCTTCTGCCTCCTCCGAAGTTTTCTGAAAATATCTTCTCAATGAATCCAGATACCCTTTTAATTTTTCAAAAGCATCCGCATCCAGATCAAAAAGCCGTTGGTTTAAATTTATTTTTATTGTCTCTTTCATGATTTCAAAAGTAATTATTTGGAGTTTTTAATTGCTTTTATCGCATCTACCAATTCATTCCATGCAACATCAAGTTCCTTTAAAAAATCTTTTCCTTCATTGGTCAATGCATAATATTTTCTTGGAGGCCCCTGTGTCGATTCCTCCCACCTGTAACTGAGAAGTCCTGCATTTTTTTGACGTGTAAGCAAAGGATAAAGCGTGCCTTCAACCACAATCAATTCTGATTCTTTCAGCCTATTAATAATATCTGATGCATATGCATCCCCCTGATCCAGAATTGAAAGGATACAATATTCCAGTATTCCTTTCCGCATCTGAGCTTTTGAATTTTCAGCTTTCATATAATCTTTCCTTATTTCTTTTGAAAACTTCTTTTAACATTTTCAAATTCCTGCCTGAAGAAATCGCCAATATTTGACAAATTCACAGCTTCACCACGCATTTCAAGCTTCTGTGCAACTGTGTTTGCTTCGGGCAGTACAATCCATAATATCAAATAAATCAATACTCCTGCCATCCCAAAAATGGCCAGTATAATGAATATAAGTCGAACAATCGTCGGATCAATCCGCCAATAAGCAGCCAAACCACTGCATACACCGCCAATTATCCTGTTATCCGTATCGCGGTACATCCTTTTGTAATTACGGCTTTTTGATTTATAATCCTTATCTGTTGTCTTGCCTGAAATATCTTCCGGATTTCCCATGATCCGAATAACATCCTCAACTTCCTTCAAGGTAATAACCTGCTTGTTATTACCAAGTCTTTCACTGAAAAGCTCTGCAATCCGGGTTTCAATATCCTGGTAGATCTCTTCCCCTCCATCAACAGATCTTAATTCATTTTTTACCTTATCAAGGTATATTTTAAGTTTATCATACGCATCCTCATCAATATGATAAACCATTCCACCTAAATTAATTGTCATTGTTTTTTTCATTATTTTGATTTACTAGTTTGCCAATACTAAATGTTTTTTAAATTTCCACTCAATAGTATCATCATCCATTAAATTACTATCTTCATTTGACACCATTTCAACGATTGGTTTTTGTTTTACCTCTTCATCTGTTTTCTCTGGTTCGTCAATCAGCGAAATACTATCTTTATCATTCAAATTGATTTGGTATTCTTTATTCACCCTTTTTGGTGTGCAGATAGCCAAACAACAGAACAGCACGAACAAAAGAGAATATGTTTTTAAAATACACATGTATGTAATAATTTTACAATACAAAGATATATATTTTTTTTAGTACTATGCAATACATAGTACCATATTTTTATTTTTTTCTGTTCCTGGAACTATGAAATGATGATTATTGAAGGTAACTTATTGAAGATGAGAGTTGAATTAGCAGATCCTGTCCAATATTTTCTCAGGATGGGCCAGGAAGAGATCTATATGAATGATCTGATCAACAGACATATTGAATTGAATTACCACAAAAAAATACATTGTATCAAATGTGGGAGGATTACTTCAAAATCATTTGCTCAGGGGTATTGTTACCCTTGCTTCAGATCAGCCCCCGAGACCGAAGATTGTGTTTTGCATCCCGAATTGTGTCTTGCCCATGAAGGAATAGCCCGTGATATTCAATATGCAAAAGAACATTGTCTGATTGATCACTATGTATATCTTTCTTTCACAAGCGGCATAAAAGTAGGTGTAACACGTCATACTCAAATACCTGTACGTTGGATTGATCAGGGTGCGGTTGCAGCCATGAAACTTGCCCAAACTCCCAATCGTTACACTGCAGGATTAATAGAAGTTGCACTAAAATCGCATTTTAGTGATAAAACCAATTGGCGAAATATGTTAAGAAGCAATGAAATGAAGGCTGATCTTTTGCAGGAAAAAAAGAAAGCTTTGAGCAATATTCCTGAGAATCTCAAATCTCTGATTGCTGATGATGATTGTATTACTACGATTATCTATCCTCATCGGAATGTTATTGGCAAAATATCAAGTATTAATTTAGATAAGAATAACTATTACTCTGGCAATTTGATAGGTATCAAAGGACAATATCTCATATTTCATGATGGGAATGTCATAAACATCAGAAAATATGGCGGATACTTGGTAAGTTTAAAGTTTTAAATTATTTAAAATTAATTATACAATTGTTAAACAATTACTTATTATTCTCCTTTATAAAACTTTTATAAAACACCGGAACCATGATCAGTGTAAGCATTGTTGAAACCAGAAGTCCTCCTATTATTGTCCACCCCAAAGGAGCCCATAGAGATCCGCCTCGCAGGGTCAATGGCAGCAATCCTCCAATGGTGGTAAATGAAGTGAGTATAATGGGTGTAAAACGGGTTTCACCTGCAATCTGAAGAGCTTCAGGTATGGATTTCCCCTGGCTCCGGAGTATATTTACATAATCAACCAGGATTATGGAATTGTTAACAACAATTCCAACAAGACTGGTAAATCCTATAAATGCAGTGAAAGAAAATGTATTCCCCGAAAGAAGCAATGCCCAAATCATTCCTATTGCTGCAAATGGTAATGCAATGAAAATAATAACGGGTTGGGAAAATGACCGGAATTGAAGAACAAGCACTGCAAAAATTGAAATAATTGCAATAATTGCTGCAGTAGATGTCCCTCCAAAAGTTTCACTCCTGCTCTCCAGCTCTCCGCTAATATGATATCCATACCCTGATGGAAAAGGATACGACTCCAGTTTCTCCAATACCGGAGCCATCACATCATCAATTGAATATTCTTTTTGTACATCCGCCCTTATCTCAGCCGTACGCTCCGAATTGTACCTGGTAATAATACTGGGCGATTGTCTGAATTCAATTCCTGCAAGCTGATTCAGAGGTATCATTTTCCCCTTTAAAGATTTGACAAATATTTTATCAACATCTTCAAGTCGTATTTTATCTTCGAAAGGCAGACGCAAAACAATGTTGTATTCTTTTCCGTCCTTGTCTCTGAATTTCGAAACGGGTGTTCCTGTTATGGCAGTTCGTATTGTCTGATCAATGAAATGAACAGGCACTCCAAAGAGATTTGCTTTCTCACGATTTATGTTAAAATACAAATCAGTCTTGTTTTTGGTAAAAGCATTCTCAAGATTTATTATACCATCCTGTTTTTTGAGAAAATCTTCAATTTCTGTTGAAATTTCATACAATTTATCCAGACTTTTCCCGGTAAGATAAATCTGAACAGGTGCTGCAATAGGGGATCCTTGTTCAAATTCTTTTACACTGATCCTGGCTCCGGGATACCCGGTAAAAGTATTTCTTAACCTAACAATTAAAGCATCAAATTCTTCCGGATCATAGTCTTTCGTCTCAATATAGATTTCTGCTATATGTGTTTTAAAATTTTCAGGAAAGACATTGTAGTAAATTCTGGGATTCCCATGTCCTATATTGGTAGCATAATATTTGATCTCAGGTGTAGTATCCAGCACTGATTCAACATATTGGGCAATTTCATCGGTCTTATCCAGATTTGTTCCGTCAGGAAGCCTGATTTTAATTAATAGATTTGGTTGTTCGGCCTTTGGAAATAAGCTAAATCCCACAAACGTAAAAGCATACATAGATAGAATAAACACCAAAAGAGATAAAACAATAACCTGCCAGCGATTTCTGAGTGCATATTGCAGACTTTTACGGTATGGACCCTCAATAAATTTTGACAACAGTTTTTTAAATCCGTTATTTTCTTCCTTTTCAATTGCTTTCTTGCTTCCTTTAAACAGCTTGCTCGTAATCATTGGAGTTAGTGTAAGAGCTATTAGCAACGAAATACTAAGTGTGGCAATTATGGTTACCGGCAAACTTCTTATAAATAAGCCTTCCTGATAAGGCATCATGGCAATTGGTACGAAAGCAAGAACAGTAGTTAAGGTTGCACTGACTACGGGCCAGCCTATTTCGGAAGCTGCCGCTATAGAAGCATCACGTGGTATTAAACCTTTTGAAATATGGCGGTTTATGTTTTCAACCATCACAATGGAATTATCAACCAGTAATCCGAGAGCAACAACCAGGGCAGCAATAGAAATTTGTTGCAGTCCATATCCAAAAGCGTATACAATACTCAGACCAATGAGTATGGATAATGGAATAGCGATGATTACAACCATGGAGGATCTGAATCCGAGAGCCAGAAGAATAATCAATCCTACAAGGATTATACCCTGTATCAGATTCCACATAAATCCATTGATGCGGTTATGAATTCCTATGGTCTGATCGAATACATATTCCAGCCGGTAATCTTTATCCATTGAAGAAGCAAATTTTTTGATTTCGGCTTTCGCATCCTCTGCAATATCCAGTACATTTAATCCTTCTATTTGTTTAACAATTACAAATACCGTCTTTTGTTTCCCTGAAGTATCTGCTTCCGGCAAGCGTACAAAATACTTGATATCCTCATGATCAAAATTGACTTCCGCAATGTTTTCCAGGTATATTAATCTCCCCATATAAGAATTTACAACTGTTCTGCGAATCTGCTCAAGATCACCAAATGCACCGCTTGTTTTAACGGAAAACACTTTATCTCCAAGTTTCATTGTTCCTCCGGGTATGTTGGCATTATTACTAAGAATTGCACCTGCTACATCATCAACACTAATATTCATTCCGGCCATTTTCTCAAAATCAAGAGAAATTCTTACTTCCTGTTCAGGACATGCAACAATCTCAACCTTTTTTACTCCATTCACCCGTTCAACTTCCTTCTTAAGTATTTCAGCCTGATATTCCAGTTCACGGTATGAAGCATTTTCAGATATCAAGGCTAACTGCAGCATAGCCACATCACTGGTTGACCATTGGGTTACCTGAAGGTCTATGATCTCTTCCGGGAGCTCGCTGCGTATACTATTGACCTTTTGAACAACTTCTTCGTATTTTTCATTTGCATCGGCTTGAAAATCAAACTCTACGGAAACCGAAGCTATGCCGTCAAACACTGTTGTGTTTATCCTTTTGATTTCATCCAGTTCATTTACGGCTTCTTCAATAGGCAAAGCCACCAATTCTTCCATATCAACCGGATTCGCACCCGGATAAATTACAAGAACAGAAACTCCCGGTACAACAATTTCCGGATTTTCCGTTTTAGGCATGCTGATAAAAGCCTGAATACCCGCAAATAATAAAATCGCAAATACAATCAGTGTAAACTGATAATAATCAATGGCAATTTTCGACAATCGCATAATCTTCCAGATTAATCTATTATTTCTATTTTCGTACCGGACTCCAGATAATCTGCTCCGTCAGTAATGACCGTATCCTGCAGATCAAGACCTTCGTCAATACAAATCAGGCTATCTGATATATGAAGAATATGAATCTTTCTTTTTTCGACTCCACCGCTTTTTACCAGATAAACATATCCGGTCATATCATCAGCGTCATGTATATTATGCACAGGAAGTGCCAGGTATTCCTTTTCCCGTGAAGGAAGTATTATGACTTTCCCGATCAAACCACTGACAAAATCAGGATGTGCGTCAATTAACCTGAGTTCCACTTCATAGGTACCTGTATATGGATCGGAGGCATTAGCAATTTCGGATACCACACTTTTAAATTGAGTTCCCGGAAATGCATCAAATGAGATCCACGCCGAATCATGGAAATTTACTTTTACCAGGTTAACATCCGATAAGGCCACCCTTAATACCCAGTCTCCTTTTTTTGATCCGAATAAAAACAACGGATGACCGGCTGCAATGATCTCATTGCTTTCTGCCAGTTTTTTTAATATTTTCCCGTCGCACGGTGCTTCTATTACTGAGTATTTTCTATTGAACTCTGCGATACGCAAATTTGATTTTGCCAGCTCCAGGGCAGTTTGGGCATTTTGCAGTTCTTCGAGAGTAGTAACACTATCGTTGTACAGGTTTGTTGCCCGTCGCAAGTCCCGTTCTGCTTTTTCAGCGCCCAGGCTGGCCTGATTTACATGCGCTTCAATTTCCGAAAGATCAAGCTTTGCCAACGTTTGTCCTTTTTTTACCTCATGCCCCTCGTCAGTGTAGATTTTTTCAATAACACCACCTGTTTTAAAGCTTAATTTTATTTCAGATTTGGAAGAAAGTATCCCTGATGTTCGAATTGGAAATGCTGTTTTTATTTTTCGCGGTTGAATTACTCTTACCGGAATTTTCTCGTTATGCACCTCTGCATTATCAGAATTCCTGCACGAAGAAATGATCACTCCTGATGCCAGGAACAGAAAAAAGAAAAGCTGATTAATTATTTTGATTTTTAATTTAGGTAGCATATATTATTAATTTAAATATTAATGTTTTATAATTATTAGTCTAATTGTCTGTCTGCGGTTACTCTTTCTAATTCAGCCTCTTTGGTTTTGTATTCAAACACAGCGATGATCAGGTTTTGTTTGCTCCTGGTCATGGTTGTTCGTGCATCGTTGTATTCAATTAGCCTGGCCTGGCCAATTCTGTATTTTTCCTCAATAACCTGGTATGCTTTTTCTGCAGCAGTAACCTGTATGCTTGCAACATTAATCGCTTCACGGGCAGCATTTAAATCGTAATAAGCATTAATAATCTGCAATTCAATCTGCTTTTCAAGTTCCTGCTGTCTTAGATTAATCTGTTCACAGGCTATTTTTGCATGCTGGATATCCGCCCTGTTTTTAAGCCCCTGGAACAAATTCCATCTCAAAACCACCGAAGCAAGAAGAAAATCATCCTTATCAGAAAACGAATATTCTTCTCCCTGAAATCCATAATCTATTGCAAGAAATAAATTGGGATAATTCGCTGAGCGGGCAAGTTTTGTAAACTTTTCATTTATAGCTGAATAGGATTGAAGCTTGTTTATTTCTTCCCTAGCACTTAATCCATTGGATATTTTCTGATCAATGTCCCCTTTCAGATGAATTTCAGGGATTTCTTCTCCTTCAGGTATTTTGATTTCCGAATTCAGTGACTTATTAAGAAGAAAATTAAAGTACGATCTTGCAGCCTGGTGCTCTTTCTCAGCTGATGCTTTCGCCAGGTATACATTTTGCAGTTCAGCCTCCGAACGATATACCACATCCTGTGTAACTTTATCATTTTCATACAGGCTTTTTGATACCCTTAGATTTTCTTTTAGAAGTCCTGTTGTTTCATCCACAAGCTTCAAAAGATATACCGTCATCAGGTAGCCGTAATAAGCCGATTTGATTTCTTTAATCAGTTCTCTCTTATAGATAGAAAGATTGGCTGTTTCGATATGGGTCTGCTGTTTTTTGATCTGATAGTTGTAAATAACCTTCGGACTGTATACAGGTTGTGTCAGACTGAGCTTAGTCTCGTGTTCATTCGGACGATAAAATTCAAATTCCTGATTTTCCAGGTTTGGAAAAACAATGTTATCCTGCAATTCATTAAGCGTGGCATAGACCGGATTTAACATATCTCCAACAGGAAATTCAATGGTTCTCCCTCCGCGAGCAACAGTGTATCTGGCATTCAAACTCAGATCCGGATAGAATAATCCTCTTGCAGATCGTAAAGACTGAATGCTTTTGGCATAATCCGCCTGAATTTGCTGAAGAGCCAGGTTGCTTTGAATCCCTTCGTGGATATAATTTTCTAATATTTGTTCCTGTGCATTGATATGCAAACAAATGACTGCCAAAAAACCAAATGTTATAATTCTATGTTTTTTCATTTTTTAATATTCCATTTAAAGCAATTTTGAGATGGCTTTCTATAATATCTTCTTTCGTAACACCGATAAGTTCAAACAAATCTCTTTTCAATGTAATGACTTGCAAAACTCCCATTATCTGTGCCCACAGAGTACTGCTTAAGGCATTTACAGGCATGTCATTACGTATCATGCCCTGTTCAATTCCCTGTTCAACATATTTTGTCAGAAGATGAATCGGAGAATCGTGAATAAACGCGTATTTAATCTGTTCCTGATCAAGATTCAGATTATTCAGGTTACATGCCTGGAAGAAAAGAATGGAATGAGCGGCTTCATGTTCCTCTTCACAATGCTTAACAAATATGTTTGCCATAATTAATAAGTTTTCTACGGCATTTTTCTTTTCATCCATCGCTTTAACCATATCATTGGCAACTTTTTTCATGTGCTTCTGTGCAATTTCCCAGTGGATTTCTTCCTTGCTTTTAAAATACAGATACAAAGTTCCTTTACTTAATTCGGCTTGTTCAGCCACATCATCCATTGTGGAATTATCAATTCCTTTTGCAAAAAACACTTTTTCTGCAGCCACCAAAATTTCTTCTCTGCGCCGTTGTTTTTCTCTTTCTTTCCGTTCTGTTATTCCCATTTTACACTCTATTTAAAAATATGACTATTAGTCATAATTTTGGCTAAAGTATAGTATTTTTATAAAACTCCAAATAAAATCCGAAAAAAAATATAGCTGACTTAAAAAGACTGATTATTACATTGTTTCGAAGTCCCGAGTATAAAAAATGCCGTTTCATCCAAACAGAAACGGCATTTATAATATAATTACTCCTGATGATTTTATACTACTCCCTGGGCAATCATGGCATCTGCCACTTTTATGAATCCGCCAATATTAGCTCCATTCACATAATTTATAAATCCAGAAGAATCTTTTCCATATTTTACACATGTTTCATGAATATTTTTCATGATTTGTTGCAGTCTTTCGTCCACTTCCTCCCTGGTCCAGGGCAACCTCATCGAGTTTTGTGTCATTTCAAGCCCCGAAGTTGCAACACCGCCTGCGTTTGCAGCTTTTCCCGGGCCATACAGGATTTTAGCTTCCAGGAATACTTCAACAGCTTCAGGAGTTGAAGGCATATTAGCTCCTTCCGATACAATAAAACATCCGTTCTTTACAAGTTCTTTTGCATCTTCTTCATTGATTTCATTTTGCGTAGCACTGGGGAATGCAAGATCACACTTCACATTCCATGGCCTTTCTCCTTCAACGTATTTTACCTTGAATTTATCGGCATATTCTTTGATCCTGCCTCTTTTAATGTTTTTCAGTTCCATTACATATTGTAACTTTTCCATTGATATCCCATCGGGATCATAAATAAATCCTGCAGAATCGGACAATGTAACCGGTTTTCCTCCAAATTGCAACAATTTCTCAATGGTGTATTGGGCAACATTGCCTGAACCTGATACTGCAGCAACTTTCCCTTTTATCCCTTCACTCCTGGTTTTTAACATCTCGTTAGCAAAATATACAGCCCCATATCCTGTCGCTTCCGGACGAATAAGACTTCCTCCCCATTCAAGACCTTTCCCGGTTAACACTCCTGTAAATTCATTTACAATCCTTTTGTACTGACCGAATAAATACCCGATTTCTCTGCCTCCAACACCGATATCACCTGCAGGCACATCTGTATCCTGCCCGACATGACGTTGAAGTTCAGTCATAAAGCTTTGACAGAACTTCATGATCTCATTGTCTGATTTTCCTTTGGGATCAAAATCTGAACCTCCTTTACCACCTCCCATTGGCAAAGAGGTCAGACTATTCTTAAAGACCTGTTCAAAAGCCAGGAATTTTAAAATCCCCAGGTTAACCGTAGGGTGAAAGCGCAGTCCTCCTTTGTAAGGACCTATTGCACTATTCATCTCTATGCGAAATCCTCTGTTTACCAGTATTTCACCATTATCATCCACCCAGGGTACCCTGAACATCAATACTCTTTCCGGCTCGGTTATTCTTTCAAGAATTTTTGCCGATTTGTATTTGGGATTATCTTCAATAAAAGGCCAGAGGGATTCAATTACTTCCTGCACTGCCTGATGAAATTCTGATTCCCCCGGATTCCTGGCAATAAGTTTCGCCATAAATTCATTCACATGGACGTCTAAAATATCACTCATTGTATGTTTTTTTAGTTATGGTATTCATCATAGGAAACCCTGAATTTCTTATCTCATGAAAAAAGCATAAGATTAGCGGGCTTCCCCTTTAATGGCCGAAATGTAAATAACTTTTAAGCAACTAAAATCATTCTAAGATTGATTTCCGTGATTCTCTTAGAATATTCCGAGATTTTCTTATAACTGATTTTTATACCTCTATGATATTATTTTTTATTGCAAATTTTAACAGATCAACCGTAGTTTTTAAGTTTAGTTTCTGCATGATATGATTTTTATGGGATTCAACTGTTCTGACACTTATAAACAATTTATCTGCTATTTCTTTATTGGTATTGCTTTCACCCCATAATCTGACAATTTCAACTTCTCTTGAACTTAAGTTGCCGATACTGCTATTGATTTTATCTTTTGTCTGAAGTCTGGAAATATATTTGTTTAACAACAAATGAGTAATAGAATTGCTGTAATAATCATGCCCATTGCGCAGTGCATAGATTGCCTCCAAAAGTTCTTTTCTGTCTGAATCACTTGCTAAAAATCCGTTTGCCCCGCTTTTTATGGTTTTTAAAATCAGATCTTCTTCGTCATTGGCTGAAATAATCAATATCCTGATTTTTGGAAATTTATTACGAACCTGTATTATCAGGTTCGACATTGATAAATCAATTTTATGCAAATTGATTAATAAAACATGAATGAGTGATGAATTCAGTTTTTCGAAAAGCATTTTTTCTGATGTCGCAGTGATTGCAACTTCTATATCTTTAGTATTGGATAATAATACGCATAATCCTTCCTGAACCAGTTTTTGTTCATCAAATATTCCTATGTGAATTACACTCATTTGATTCAGTTATTATGCAATATAGCCGCTTTTTTCATCTTCCCATTCATGAAGACAGACAAAGGTTTGTCAAACCTGACATGCCTGAAATATTTCGTCCTGTTTAAGGTTTTTTGTTTATTCAAAATGTCCCATCTGACAAATTCCGTTGTTGAGGAATCCCAGACAGAAAAATATCCAATGTTCATTGATGTTACATTATGAAAAAAGTGTGACCCTAATGATGAATCAAGCGGAAAATCAGCAAGACTTGTTTCAACAATTACTTTCGCATTTGATATTTGTCCCCAATTCACGGGAATCCCAAGAAATCTGTCACTGGTCCCCCATCTCCCGGGGCCTATTAATATATATTGTTTGTTTTTTTTGCTCATTTTATTGTTTAACAATTCTATTTCCCTCACCATCTCATACGTTTTCATTTTATCAAAACTGGGCAAATCAATATAAATAATGTCTTGAATCTGGGTTATTTCTCCATTGCCCAAACTGGATTCAGTATAGAGGATCATTTTTGATTTGTCCAGAGTACTGAAATCCACATTATAACTCTGTTGATTGCCCACAAGAGGTTTTACCTGAAGCAGATAAAAAGAGGGTAAATTGTTGATCGACCGGTTAAGGTCAACGGCATATTCTATTTCGACAGGCGCACCCAAAGCATCTTTTATAGTATTGAGCATAATTTCAATGGTTTCAGCAAGAGGCAAATAATTGAACCTGAGTATATCAGCAAAATTTAAAACCCTCGGTCCCTGAATGCTCAGACCAGGTTCAAATCTATCATTTGATGCATTGTATACCGAAACACAATGTTTCAGGGTTCTATGCTTTTCTGCTTCCGAAATATCTATCAGAGATAAAGATGCAAGTTCTCCTTCATTAACATAATCAATGTTCTTTTTCCCCAGATCCAATACATAAAATTTCAGCTGGGAACTGTTTAGCAGGTCCTTTTTTGTATAGGTTTCAATCTGAGGATATTTCGGCGCAAAACGATAAGATTTGTTCCCGCCGACAACATAAGTTCCCAGTCCCAGCGCAACAACAGCAAATCCCTCTTCCGGATTCATATGAGCTACAGTATAATAATTATAGGATTGGGCAATTCCGCTAATGTGCGGATAATAATAATTGTCATATTGGGATCCGACCAATTCCTGTAAAACAATGGCCATTTTTTCTTCTTCTATTTTATGATGTATGGCATTAAAATAAGACCTTGCGTCATCAGAATATATTGAAGCATATACCAGTTTTATTGCTTTTTCCAGACTTTTTAGGGTATTCTCCTTATTCAACGGATCATTGGGAAGAATGTATGTGTCAAATACTCCGGCAAATGGCTGCGAAACAGAATCTTCAAGCAGACTTGAAGACCTCACGGCAATCGGTTTATCAATTTGATCAATAAAGAATTCCAGCTTTTCAATAAGTTGTTTTGATAATTTCCCTGCAATAAACCGTTGCCTTATTCTTTGATATGTATTTTCCGATTTAATAATCGTATCATACAACTTATTTTTCTCCAGGAATTCTTCAAATTCATCCGTGCCAATTATAACAGTTTTTGGTGTACGGATATTGATCTTATCTGTCAGGTCAGAAAAATCATAATTATAGATAAATGCATTAATAAAAGCCAGCCCTCTCCCTTTCCCTCCGAAAGAACCTCCCGAAAATCCCACGATATGTTTCTCATCAAGTGTTGCAGTTTCATCAAAGTATAATACTTTCCCTTTCTTCTTTTCATCTTTGTATTTAGCCAGTGCTTCAAGAAAAAATTTCCTTGATTCTTTTACATTATTAAAGTCGCCTATTTTTAAGGGATTAAGAGTTTTAGCCAATTGTATCTCGCCACGTAGCATAAGCCATAAAGAAAACTGGTTTTCAAGAGCATGCAAATAAAACGATTCATCAGGAATCTCATGCAGTAAGGTTTCAAATTCCCGCAGAGACTGAGCGACTGCAATAGCTTTCCCGTTTTTATCTCTAAATATAAAATCTCCAAATCCTAAATATTGATTGAGAAAATTTTTCAAATCATTTAACAGGGTTTCAGAGTTTTTATTGATAAACCATGCCCCCAGTTTTTTGGCCAGTTGCCTGTTTTTATTATCAGAAGATTGCAACACAATAGGAAGGTTCAGAATATGAGATTTAATATAGTTTATAAATTTTAATCCTGCCTTTTTATCAATTTTTCCTCCTTTTTCAAATTCCACATCAGAAATTACACACAGAATAAAATCTTTGTACTTATTAAAAATAAAGAGTGCATCCTCATAATTTCTTGCAAGAAGAATTTTCGGGCGCGATCTCATCTTCGCTATTTTATCAAGTTCTCTTTTTTCAACTTCCGGCAGCAATTGCTGAACCTGCTCAAAAACAATAGAATAAAGCATTTGCAGGTATTTGGAATAATACTGCGCCGAATCTTCAACAAGAAGGATGACACGAACCAATCCTATTTTTGTATCGTTATCAACATTTACCATGTCTTCAATAGATTTCACAATGGAGAAAAAAATCTGTGAATTCCCACTCCATATAAAAAGTTTATCTATTGATTTTACTGACGGTACTAACTCTTCAAAAAACTGGATGTTGCTTTTTTGATTCAACAATAAATACACCAGAAGATCAGGTTGTTTCTGCTTTATTTTCTTGCTCAGTCTGACAGGTGTCTCTTTATCAATTCCAACCATCAGGATCGCGAGATCGAAATGTGCTGTATCCAATAACTCAAGAGCTTCTTCGGAAGAAGTAACCCCTGTGATCCTTGGAAGCGAGAAAAGACTATACTGATAAATCTCTCCCATAAATTGCTCAAAAAAACCATCTTCTGTCTGAAGAGTAAATGCATCATATAAGGTGGCAACAAAAAGTATTTCTTTCACCTTATATTTCATCATATCCAGATAGATGTATTTATCAAGTATTTGTTGATTGAAGAAAAGTTGCAGGGCTTGTTTATTCTTAACCAGAGAATCTCTATACTCATTAGGTTTGCTCTTTTTTGTGATGTCTAAAAGTTTTCTTCTGAATATTTCTCTTCCTTTATAATCATTTAGATACCCACATATCAACTTGCTGATATTTATGAGTAGATTTCTTTCTTCCCTGAGAAAAGGACCTTCATATACTTTTGGAAATTCTTTTAAGTAAAAAACCTCAATGGTTCCTTTCTTATTGTCTATTGTAGTGAAGCTTTCCGCTTGAAACCAAATTGTATCGGCAAACAATTTGCTGGTGTATGTCTCTCCTTCAAAAGTAATTCTTACAGCAGTGAAACCGGGATATTGCCATGATCTGGGAAGCATTTTGCATATGCTCTGAAGAGTTTCATTAATTGTCCTGCCTTCAGCAATTATCTGAGAAGTGGCATTGATCGCTTTCAGTTCTTTAACACGTTCTTTATTCTGGTTTAAAAGTGTATTTAACACCTCACGGGTGGCAGATCCTGCAATAAGGTTGGATATGTTTATCAGCAGATCCCTCTCTTCTTTTAAAAACGGCCCTTCATAGGCTTTTGGGAACGACTTTAAATAAAAAATTTCTATGCAGCCTTTTTTATTTGTCGGAGTCTTGAAATCCTGTTTCTGTACCCATCGGGTTTTCTTAAAATTGTGACTGGTAAAAATTTTGCCATCATAACTTATTCTAACTGCAGTATATTCAGGATATTGCCATGCTTCGGGCAAAACAGTACAAATCGATACCAACGATTTTTCAATGGACTGATTTTGTTTAAGAATATTTGAGGTTTGATTGATGCCTTTTAATTCTTTAAGACGTTCTGTATTCTGAATAAGTAATTCCTGTAAGTTCTTCTTTGAAACAGTACCTGAAATAATAGCCGCAAGGTTATCAATCAGATTTCTCTCTTCTTCTAAAAATGGCCCCTCAAACAGTTTCGGAAACTCTTTTAGGTAATAGATTTCAATGCTCCCTTTTTTGTTATCAGGAGTTTCAAAATATTGCTTTTGAAGCCATGGTGTTTCTTTAAACCTTTTGCTTTTAAACACCTTATCATCATAAGTTATTTTTGCTACCGTATGCTCAGGATATTGCCATGCTTCAGGCAAAAATGAACATATTCTTTGAAGCGATTCCTCTAATGTCTCTCCTTTATTTAATATATCAGTGGTACGATTGATCCCTTTAAGTTCTTTAATCCTTTCCGTATTTTCCAGGTGTAATTTTTCGAAATGGAATTGCGCGATTGTCCCGGCAATTAAAGTTGTTAAATTGTCCAAAAAACTATCTTCTTCCAATAATAAATCACTTCCTTCATGTTCAATAAAATCTCTTGAAAAAAATAGTTCAATTGAACAAGGTATCTTATTGATAGTTTCGAATGAACGTCTTTTCAACCATTGAGATTCCTGAAAGTTCTCACTTTGAAATGCAAATTCATGAACACAAATTTTTACTGAAATGCCTTCCGGATACTCATAGGCTCCCGGTATTAAATTGCATATTTGTTGAATGGACAATTCGAACGATTTGCTGTCATGCAAAAGTCTCAGAATATTATTTAGCGCGATTAGTTCTAAATATTCTTTATTGGTTATATCTTTTTGCATATAAGATTAATAAATGATATTATCTCATCAGTTGATTTAATAAAATAAAAGATCTTATAACCGGAATTAGGTCCGGATCTTTCGTATCCCTTTTGATAATGATTATCATGCCTAGTTAAAGCCGACAACAATGCCTTCGGATACTTGTCGGAACAATCCATAAAGAACAAATCATTCATATTGTACTAATTTATTACTAATAATATAATATTGCTTCAATATATTGTAAAATCATCTGTATGGTTTATCATAAAATTCGCGAAAAATTTCTGCATGAGAGAATTGTTGTATGGAAGGCGCAAAAAGTTCAATTGCTAACTTGAATGATTGATTATTGTCATATCAAAGCAATATGCTGCATTGGAATGCAGATTCTTCAATTTGATTTCCAATAAGCAGGAAATTATTCGGTTGTTTGCGAGAGGAACACCGAAATCAATTGTTCTGCTAATATATAGCAGCAGAATTTTCCTGATTCTTTTCTTCTCAGTTAAAGAGAAAATAATTCCAGTAAACTGAATTGGGATGAGAAAATATACTATCCGGAAAAGTATCTTCGGCCAATTCAAACGCATGAACGAATTAACCCTGAAATTCAATGTTTAGAATAGAAAATTCAAACCCCCTCCAATGTAATGGCTGCCGATATCCGTAACATTTATCTCCGTTTCAAACAAAAACAACATATAGCTTTTCAAAGGAACTTCTATTCCAATTGGGATCCATAACGGGATTAATGTGTCATCAGCAAAGATTACATCCATATCAAGGCCGGTGTACAAATCAACTGCTTTCCCCAATTGAAATGTAATTAATCCTGTAGCATCGAGCGCAAAATCTCCCCATGAATGGGCCCCTGCGGATAATGAAAATAGTTTGCCAAGGGCAAATTCAATGTCTCCTCCAAAATAGATATCATGCTCAAAAAGCCCAAGTTTAAGACCAAAATCAAGTCCATTAACAATTCCCGCTCCTGCGTAAAGAAATAAATTTGGGCTTGTCCCTCCGTTAACATATACACCCGGCTCAAAGCCTGCACTGAATTTTCCGGGTCTCATGAGATGATCAACGTCTTTTCATTACCAACTATTACAAAATAACTTTATTTTTTCACTTCAGATAATTGTGCACATTATCTGCTGCTTTTCGTCCGGCGTCAATAGCCCTGACAACCAGGCTTGCTCCCGAAACCGCATCCCCCGCAGCAAATACTTTTGATTGACTTGTCATGCTCTGATCATTTGTTTTAATATTTCCACGCGAGTCCAGTTCAAGCTTTAATTCTTTTGCAAGACCTTCATGAATACAATGTACAAATCCCATCGACAAAAGAATCAGTTCAGTCTGAATGATTTTTTTCGTTCCGGGTTTTTCAATCATTATGAAATTCCCATCTTCATTAATCCATTCCACTTCCGTTACCTCTGCAGCTTTCACATTCCCTTTATTATCACTGATCAATTTTGTTGTATTGAGGCACCATTCTCTTTCACAACCTTCCAGGTGCGATGAGGATGTTCTTAACGTGATTGCCCAGTAAGGCCATGGATTATTCAATCCACGTTGTTCCGAAGGTTTTGGCAATATTTCTATTTGGGTTACACTCTTTGCTCCTTGCCGGATTGAAGTTCCCACACAATCACTTCCTGTATCTCCTCCTCCTATCACAAGAACATTTTTACCAGCCGCAAGAATTCTTTCTTTCTCATCTATCTGAACACCGGCAACTATTCTGTTTTGCTGAGTCAGAAAATCCATAGCAAAATGAATGCCTCTCAACTCTCGTCCTTCGACATTCAGATCCCTTGGTTGCATGGCCCCAATAGCCAGAACAATGGCATCGAATTCTTTCAAAAGATCCTTTCCTTTAACATCAATGCCTGCCTGACAATTTGTTTTAACCTGCAAACCCTCTTCATAGAGTATATTTAGTCGTCTGTCAATTACACTTTTATTCAGTTTGAAATCAGGTATGCCAAACCGAAGAAGGCCACCAGGAACGTCATCTTTTTCAAAGATTGTAACATGATGTCCCCATTTGTTTAACAGATCGCCACAAGCCAGACCTGCCGGCCCTGAACCTATAACAGCCACTTTCTTGTTTGTTCTGATTTTTGGAGGTTGAGGTTGTATGAATCCCAACTCAAAAGCCCTGTCGGAAGCAGTGCGTTCATTTTCCCGGATTGTAACAGGTTCTTCGTGAACATTCAAAGTACAGGCATGCTCGCAGGGAGCAGGACATATTCGCCCGGTAAATTCCGGAAAGTTATTGGTCACATGCAAACCTTCAATTGCAGCCTTCCAATCACCCCTGTAAATTGCGTCCTGCCATTCAGGCATATTGTTTGTTACCGGGCAACCCCATTGGCAAAATGGCACGCCACAATCCATGCATCGCGATGCCTGATCACGTCTGTCTTTGTCGTCAAGAACTTGTTCAACCTCGCTATAATCTTTGATTCGTTCATGAAGAGGCCGGTAACCTGCCGGTTTTCGTCCAATTGTCATAAATCCTTTAGGATTTCCCATACTATAATAGTTTTATGATAATCAATTATACCGTTTGGTTTAATATTGAAAATGCGGTTCGTCTTCTGTTTCCTTGATTTGTTTATTTATTCTTTCCAGTTTCTGTTCTGCAAGAATTTTTTTATACTCAAATGGAATTACTTTCACAAATTTTGGTAAATATTCATCCCAGTTCACCAGAATATGTTCAGCAAGAACACTTCTTGTATAATTAAAATGATTGCTAATCATGGCTTGAAGTTCATTTTCATCATCACGGTCAACTACCTTACCCAATTCCACCATTCCTTTGTTACAGAAATAATCAAAGCTGCCTTTTATATCAAGTACATAAGCTACCCCTCCGCTCATTCCGGCAGCAAAATTCCTGCCTGTTTTTCCAAGCACCACAGTTGTTCCACCAGTCATATATTCACAACAATGATCTCCTACGCCTTCGATCACAGCTTTTGCTCCACTATTTCTTACACAGAATCTTTCACCTGCCACTCCTCTAATATATGCTTCTCCACTTGTTGCACCGTACAATATCGTGTTCCCGACAATTATGTTCTCTTCCGGTTTGAATGTTGATCCAGTAGGCGGAACAACAATAATTTTCCCACCGGAAAGACCTTTACCAAGGTAATCATTAGATTCTCCTTCCAAAAAAAAGCTGACTCCCCGCACAAGAAATGCACCAAAACTTTGACCTGCAGAACCATAGAATTTACAGGTAATGGTATCATTTGGCAATCCCTCTTCACCATATAACCTGGTAATCTCTCCTGAAAGCATAGCTCCGACAGTTCTGTCAGTATTCTGAATTTTAAACGAGAGCCAGACCTTTTGTTTGGCCTTAATTGCTTTGTTTGCTCTTTTAATAATCTCATGGTCCATTAATTCATCAATCTTATGCTTCTGCAAACAGATACAATGTGTTGCATGTATTGCAGCTTCCGATGGCCGATACAGTATCTGAGAAAGATCAACTTTTTTTGCTTTCCAGTGTTCAATATCAGTTCGCTGTTCGAGTAAATCCGTACGCCCGACAATATCTTCAAATCTTTTGAATCCAAGTTCTGCAAGTATTTCTCTTACTTCCTCTGCCAGAAAATGAAAATAGTTCACAACAAATTCAGATTTGCCAATAAATCTTTTTCTTAATTCCGGATCTTGTGTGGCTACTCCAACAGGACAGGTATTCAGATGACATTTACGCATCATAATACAACCTAATACGATCAATGCCGCAGTAGCGAATCCGAATTCTTCCGCGCCAAGCATACCTGCATATACAATATCTCTGCCGGTTTTCATCTGACCGTCAGTCTGTAACCTTACTCTGTCGCGCAGATTATTAATAACAAGTGTTTGCTGAACTTCAGATATTCCCAACTCCATAGGCAACCCGGCATGCTTGATTGAGCTGACAGGACTGGCCCCTGTACCCCCTTCTGTTCCGCTTATTGTAATGCTGTCGGCATAAGCTTTAGCTACACCAGCGGCTATAGTGCCAACGCCTTTCTCAGAAACAAGCTTGACATTTATTTTTGCTTTAGGATTGGTGCATTTCAAATCAAAGATCAATTGTGCAAGATCTTCAATGGAATAAATATCATGATGTGGCGGGGGAGATATTAGTGTTATTCCCGGTGTGCTGTTTCTTATTTTTCCAATGATTCTGTCTATTTTATGTCCGGGCAATTGCCCACCTTCACCTGGCTTGGCTCCCTGTGCAATTTTAATCTGAATTTCATCAGCGTTTACCAAATAATTTGTTGTCACTCCAAATCTCCCGGATGCAACCTGTTTTATGGCACTTCTGGCGAAGGTTCCGTCTTTACGCGGCTTAAATCGTTCAGGGTCTTCTCCACCTTCCCCGGTATTGCTTCTTGCCCCGATCCTGTTCATGGCAATTGCCAAGGCTTCGTGGGCTTCTTTACTGATTGAACCGAATGACATGGCTCCTGTTACAAATCGTTTAAAAATCTCTTCTACAGGTTCAACCTCTTCCAGTGGAATTGAATTTTTCTTTTTATAATTAACACAGCCACGAAGAAAGATTGGTTTCCTGTTTTCATTATCAACAAAATTGCTGAATTCCTTGTATTTTCTATAACTATTAGTACGGGTAGCCCATTGCAATAATCCAATCGATTCAGGATTCCATCCATGTTTTTCACCATCCGTACGGTAATGATATATCCCTGTAGTTTTAAGAAACGGTGTATTTTTAACATCTGGAGTAAAAGCTTCATTATGACTTATCAGGATTTCTTTTGCGATCTCCTCAAGCTCCAGACCTCCAATCCGGGAATCGGTGCCGTTAAAGTACTTCTCTACCAATTTTTTATCCAGTCCTATTGCCTCAAACATTTGTGCACCGTGATAACTTCGAAGGGTGGAGATGCCCATTTTTGACATGATTTTTAATAACCCCTTGTTCACCGATTTAATGTAATTCTCACGTGCAGTTATATAATCAATTTCAATATTCCCTTCCAAACATTGTTCTTCAATAATTGCATAGGCAACATACGGATTGATCATACTTGCACCATATGCAATAAGAAGTGCAAAATGATTTACTTCGCGAGCTTCAGCAGTTTCCAGTACCAGTGCAACCTGTGTACGTTTTTTTGTCCGGATCAGATGGTGATGAACAGCAGAAGTAGCCAATAATGATGGAATGGGGGCCATATTTTCAGAAATTCCCCGATCGGTTAAAATAATGAAGTTTTTGCCATTTTCAACAGCCTCCTCGGCCTTCCTGCAAATGTCATTAAGCGCCATTTCCAAAGCTTTTCCACTGTCTTCTTTTTTGACAGGAAATAGAATTGGGATATCAATATATGAGAAGTTCTCTTCCTTTAAATTTCGAAGCTTATTCAGATTTGTATTGGAAACAAGAGGTGTTTTGTATTTAATCAGCTTGCAATGCAATGGAGACTCTACAAGCATATTTTTCGATGCCGAACCGATATAATAGGTCAATGCCATTACAAGTCCTTCCCTGATTGGATCAATGGGCGGATTGGTAACTTGTGCAAACAATTGTTTAAAATAACTGAATAACCTCTGAGGTCTGTCTGAAAAAAGTGCAACCGGCACATCATTCCCCATAGAATGAACAGGTTCCTGACCTTGAATTGCCATGGGGTTTATGAGGACATCAATATCCTCTTTGGTATAGCCAAAGGTTTTTAAATATTTATGGAAATCATTGCCAAGTGTTGTGGGAACTCTTTCTTTTACTTTTATGTCATTTAAATCCACCCTGTTTTCTGCCAGCCATTGAGCGTAAGGATTTCGTTCCGTAAGTTGTCTTTTCACTTCTTCATCAGGAATAATTATTCCCATCTTGGTGTCAACAAGAAGAATTTTTCCTGGCCTGAGTCTGCCTTTTTCCCTTATATTCTCAGGGGGGAATATTTGCACGCCAACTTCAGATCCCATGACAATAATATCATCTTTTGTTATTACATATCGCGATGGCCGCAATCCATTTCTGTCGAGAGTTCCTCCAATATAGCGTCCGTCGCTGAATACAATAGACGCTGGCCCGTCCCAGGGTTCCATTAAAGTGGACTGATACTCATAATATGCTTTCAAACTGGGAGGAATAGGATTTTTATCATTAAATGACTCCGGTATTAGCATACTCAAAGCCTGTGGCAAAGTTTTTCCTGTTAAAACAAGAAATTCCAGGACATTATCCAGTGAAGCAGAATCACTCATTTCAGGTTCGATGATCGGAAACAGTTTTTTCAGATCATTCCCAAAAAGCTCGGTTTTTAATATAGATTCTCTTGCCGACATCCACAAACGGTTTCCTTTCACTGTATTGATCTCCCCGTTATGAGCAAGAAATCTGAAAGGCTGGGCAAGGCTCCATGTAGGGAAAGTATTTGTCGAGAACCTGGAATGAACAAGGGCAATGGCACTTTCCATGTCAGGATCCCTGAGATCCGGAAAGTATCTGTCTACCTGATCGGGAATAAACATCCCTTTGTAAATAAAAATTTTTGAGGATAAACTAGGTATATAAAAATTTTCTTTGTCTTTTATATTAGATTCTCTCACATACCTTTCTGTCAATTTACGTGTAATGTACAATTTCCTTTCCAACTCATCCTGCTCAGCAAAATTCCCGGTAATAAAAATCTGACGTACAAACGGTTCAGAAGATTTTGAAATATCTCCCAGTACAGAATTATCAACCTTTACATTAATAAAATCAACAATGTCAAGACCTTCTGATACAGCCGTATCGATAAGCAACTGTTCGCATGCCTGCTTACCCTTTGAATTCCGGGGAAGAAATACCAGACCTGAACCATAACGGCCCTCCTCAGGTATACCTATTTTTTTTGCTTTGAAAAATGAATGTGGCATCTGTATTAATATACCTGCCCCGTCGCCAGATTTATTATCAGCACTTTCTGCGCCACGGTGAGTCATATTGACCAAAACTTCAATGCCCCGCTTTATTATGTCATGCGATTTGATTCCTTTAATCTGAGTTACAAATCCAATTCCGCAACTATCATGTTCATTTTCCGGATTGTATAATCCCTGTATTCCTGGAAGTACTTTTGCCATTGTTCTAGATTTATTAATTCAATAGAGAACATCATAAAAAAAGCCATTCTTTCATTGAGAATGGCTTATATATACTAATTTATTCCACCATTCTCACGCAGTGTCAATATCTTTATCAGATGAAAACTTCTTTTCAATTTGAATCATGATGGGCGCTTGTGATCCTGTAAAAATAGTACAAATATTTCTAATGCGAAATACGATAATGATAAATTTTATATTTATTTATATATTTTGTATAAATATGCAAATTATTCTCTTTCTACCAAATTATCATAATCAGCCCTGCCATAAACATTTATATATGCAGGACGAATAATTCTCCTTGAAGCAAATGTAATCTCTTCAAGCCGGTGAGCACACCAACCTGCTATTCTTGATACGGCAAATATCGGTGTATACAATTCCCTTGGAATATCAATGCATTTGTAAACAAATCCACTATAGAAATCAACATTAGGACAAACAACTTTGGTTTTTCCGCTGTTTTTAAATGTTGAAAGTGCTTCAGGTGCAAGTTCTTCAATTGCCTGATACAAATTTAATTCATCCATTTTGCCTTTTGCCTCTGCCAGTTCTCTGGCTTTTTCCTTCAACAGAATTGCTCGCGGATCTGAAAGTGTATAAATAGCATGCCCTATACCATATATCTTTCCAGATCCGTCTCCAGCATGACCTCTCAGTATTTTCAGCAGATATTCTAAAATTTCTTTTTTATCATTCCAATCTCTGACATTCTTTTTAATGTCTCGCATCATTTCCATGACCTGAAGATTTGCACCACCATGAAGAACCCCTTTTAATGATCCCAAAGCAGCCGCAATTGCAGAGTATGTATCAGTACCTGAAGAACTTACTACCCTGGTAGTAAATGTCGAATTATTACCTCCCCCGTGTTCAGCATGCAGTACCAGGTTAAGATCAAGAATATCGGCTTCCAGTTTGCTGTAATTTTCTCCTTTGAGCATAAAAAGGAAATTTTCTGCCGTGCTTAAAGAATGATCAGGATGGTGAATAATAAGAGACTTTCGCTGGTAGGAATGACGGAAGCCAAAATAAGAATATGCAGTTATTACGGGAAATTTAGCTATAAGGTCAAGAGATTGTTTAAGCACCGTAAGATGATTCTCATCTTCAGCATAATCATCCATGGTATAGAGCACCAATACTGAACGGGCAAGCATATTCATAATATTCTTCCCTCTCAGTGAGAGGATCATATTTTTTGTAAAATATGAAGGAAGATCACGTAATCCGGCCAGATGAGAAGAAAACCTTGGCAATTCATCAGAATTAGGAAGTTTACCGGAAAGCAATAAAAATACAGTTTCATCAAATCCGTGCCTGTTATCTTCCTGGAATCCTTTTACCAGATCTCCGATACTGATGCCGCGATAATAGAGCTTTCCTTCGGCCGGAATAACCTTTTCTCCCTTTTTTTCATATCCAACCACATCCCCGATATTGGTCAGACCAACAAGAACTCCCGAGCCATCCTGATTCCTGAGACCCCTTTTTACATTATAACGGGTAAATAATTCCTTTTCGATTTGTGAAGAATCTATCGAATACTTATCAAGTTTCTCTAATATATTCATCCTTATATTTTTATCTGATTGTTTATCATTTTCTAATTTGCCCGTCACCGAATATAATATATTTTGCAGAAGTCAGCTCACGCAATCCCATCGGACCACGCACATGAAGTTTTTGATTGCTGATCCCCATCTCTGCACCAAGGCCAAATTCATTCCCATCGGTAAAACGTGTTGAAGCATTTACAAAACAAGCTGCAGAATCAACTTCATTTAAAAATTGCATAGACCTCTGATAGCTATCACTAACAATGGCATCACTATGATGTGACCCGTAATGATTAATATGTTCAATTGCTTCATCAGCAGAGTCAACAATTTTCACTGAAAGGATCAGATCCAGGTATTCTGTACTCCAGTCTTCTTCAGTAGCCGGTTTTATACCATTCAAAATCTTCCTTGTTTTCTCACATCCTCTCAGTTCAACACCAGCTTTATCAAACTCTTTTTTCATTTTTGGTAAAAAATTCTCTGCTATTTTTTGATGAACAAGCAAAGTCTCCATTGAATTGCACACCCCCGGTCTTTGCACTTTTGCATTGAAGGAAATTGACACAGCCATATCCAGATCTGCAAATTCATCAATATAAGTATGGCAAATCCCAAGATCATGCCTGATGACAGGTATCAGTGAATTCTCTTCAACAAAACGTATCAGTTGAAGACCTCCGCGTGGAATGACAATATCAATATAGTCCCGCATTTTCAACAATTCTTTAACAGATTCCCTGTCAGTATTCTCAACAACTTCAACAGCCGATTCGGGAAGTCCCGACTTTTTCAGCCCTTTTTTAATAGCTTTTGTAAGTACAATGTTTGAATGAATGGCATCTGATCCGCCACGAAGTATAACTCCATTAGCAGATTTAATAGTTAAAGATGCCACCTCGATACAAACGTTGGGCCGCGATTCAAAAATAATTCCAACCACTCCCAATGGCATGCGCATTTGTCCGACTTTTAAACCATTCGGTAAAGTGCTCATTCCAAGAATCTCCCCTACCGGATCCTTGAGTTCAATTACATCGTTGAGTACTTTTATCATCCCGTCAATACGCTGGTCATTGAGTTCAAGCCTGTCAAGAAATGCTTTTGATAAACCTTTCTCTTTGCCATTTTTAAGGTCTTCTTCATTTGCCTTAATAATGATATTTCGCATTGCATCAATTTCCCGAGCAATTGCATGCAATGCTTTGTTTTTCTTTTCAGTAGTAAGTTTTACCAACTCCCTTGAAGCAGCTTTTACATTTTTCCCTTTTTCAATTAGCTCTTTGTTCATAATTGTTCTTTTTTTGCAAAACATGGTTGTTTGCTACAAAATGAGTTCCTATTTCTTTTCCTTCAAGGATATCAAAAACAACCATCGGATTATTCCCATTTGTAATAATTGTGTCTATATGTGCTTCAACACAAATTTTTGCTGCAGTTAATTTTGTAGTCATACCTCCTGTACTAAAAGAAGTTCCTGCTCCGGTTGCTGAATTCAAAAGCTCCGGGGTAATTTTATCCACTGTCCGGATTATTTCTGCAGAAGATTCCTTTTTAGGGTCAGCAGAATATAGCCCGTCAATATCACTTAGAAGAATCAGGAGATCTGACTGTACCAAAGTTGCCACATCGGCAGATAATGTGTCGTTATCTCCGTATTCTATCTCATCGGTTGAAATTGTATCGTTCTCATTAATAATAGGGATAATTCCCATGCTTAGCAATTTCAATAAAGTGTTTTTCGCTTTTTGATGCCTGTCGGGATTGGTAATAACATCTTTTGTGAGTAATACCTGCGCGACTGTCTGGTTGTATTCCTCAAAAAACTTTTGATAGATTTTTATTAATTCAGCCTGCCCAATTGCTGCAAGAGCTTGTTTTTTAGCCAGTTCGGTTGGCCTTTCAATCATTCCCAGTCTGCCGGCACCCACACCAATTGCTCCGGATGTGACCAAAATGACATCAATTTTTTTATTGCGAATTGTACTTAAAACATATGCTAACTGGCCTATTCGCTGGAAGTTTAATCTCCCGTTAGCATAGGAGAGAGAAGATGTCCCAACCTTGATAACTATTCTTTTTTTGTATTTGAAGTTTTCCCTCAAATTCATTTCTTCCGGATTATTTAGTTCACAATGATATCCTGTATGGATGGCGGAAATGTAGTGTATTCAATCTCAGCCTGGTTAATTTCCAGACAAGATTTGTCCAATTCTCTGAAAAGCTGAGCTTCATCCATCACTATTTTTGCTTTCAGATTCCCTTTGGGTTGTATAATAAATTTGCTGTTCTGATCCATTTTAATCAAAATCATATCTGCATTTGTAATGGTTGCAACACTTCGTGCCAAGGAGTAATTGTCATCAAGTTCAATGTCAACTGTAGAAACCGTATCATTCTCATTTACAATAGGAATGATATTCATTTCGAGTAAAGTATTAAAGGTATTTTGAGTGTTTTGCACTCGTATTGCATTATCCAGAATATCCCTTGTAAGAAGAACCTGTGCAACAATCTGATTGTACTGGTCGAAATAATGTTGATAAAAGCGGATCAGTTCAGCCTGTCCTATTGCCGCTACAGCCTGCATCTCAATATACGATTGAGGCTGTTTTTTCAATTTGAGTTTATCCGATCCAAGAGCGATTGCCCCGGAACTTACCAATATCAGTTCCCTTCCGCTGTTGTTCAAATTTGATAGTACCATGGCCAGTCTGTCCATCTTCTGATGATTAAACTTTCCATCAGGGTTTGAAAGGGTTGATATTTCTATTCGTACAACAATTCTGTTTTGCTTCATTATTCTGCTTGTTTCAATAACTTATCCTCTGCTTCTTTAATCTGTTTTCCGTTAAAACTTGCAAAAATACGTTCAAATTTCTTTTTGATTTGATCATTGCACAGATTTCCAATGCTTCCTTCGTGAGTGTGATGAATATTCTTATCAGGCTTGTATTTGTTATTTTTAATTTTTTCTCCGATCAACCTATAGGCATCACGAAATGACATTCCTTTCATTACTTCTTTGTTCACTTCTTCCACACTAAAAATCGAATTGTATTTTTCATCGTTTATCAAATCCTTGTTCACTTCAATCTTCTGAATTGCAAAGTTGGTAATATCCAGACAATCAATAAGAACTTCGAACGCTTCAAAGAATGATCTTTTTAAAATTTGAAAATCACGAAAGTATCCCGAAGGGAGATTATTCGTTATTAGATTTATCTCATTCGCAAGGGCCATAATTTTGTTACATTTTGCCCTGATCAATTCAAACACATCAGGATTTTTTTTATGCGGCATAATGCTTGAACCTGTAGTAAACTCATCAGGCAATTTAATAAATCCAAAATTCTGATTTACAAAAAGGCATATATCAAATGCGAATTTCGACAAGGTAGAGGCAATTGAACTTAATGCATAAGATACCATTCGCTCCATTTTTCCCCTCCCCATTTGTGCATAAATAACATTGTAATTCATGCTTTCAAATCCCAATAGTTCAGTAGTCAGTTGCCTGTTAATAGGAAAGGAACTTCCATAACCTGCTGCCGAACCCAGCGGATTTTGATTTGTGATCCGAAATGCAGTTAATAGCAAGTGCAAATCATCCGTAAGGCTCTCTGCATAGGCTCCAAACCAAAGTCCGAAAGAAGAAGGCATAGCAGCTTGTAAATGAGTATATCCCGGCATAAAAACTTCTTTATACTTTTCACTTGAAGAAATAAGACCATCAAAAAAAGCGGCCATTGAATTCGCTATGATCAACAATTTCTCACGTGCATACAATTTCATGTCAAGAAGTACCTGGTCATTCCTTGAACGGGCAGTGTGAATTTTCTTGCCTGCATCACCAAGTCGTTCAGTTAAAAGAAATTCTATTTGAGAATGTACATCTTCAATTCCGTCATCTATTGAAAATTCTCCTTTTAATGCTGACTTATAAATTGCTGTTAATTCCTTTCTTAAGGATTTTAACTCTTCTGATGTGATCAGACCAATACTTTCTAACATTATAACATGTGCCACTGAACCAATTGCATCATATTTTGCCAGTAGCAGATCTGTTTTCTGATCATCACCTATCGTGAAATCTTCAATTTTCTTATTCGTATCCGTTCCTTTATGCCAGAGCTTCATCTCTATTTGATTTGAATTACACGATTGAATTTCCCTGCTTCTTCAATATCGCATTATGAGCCATGAGTCGAATGGCATTAATTTTTATAAACCCTTCACTATCTTTCTGATCAAATCCGCCTTCAATATCCATACTTGCAAGATCCTTGTTGTATAATGAACTTGGCGATTCACGACCATCAATGATCACATTTCCTTTGTAAAGAGTAAGATATACGATCCCGTCAATCAATTCCTGACTTTTCTTTATTGCTGCCATCAAAAAATCCATCTCAGGACTAAACCAGAATCCATTGTATACAATTTCACTAAATACCGGCGAAAGTATATTTCGTAAACGCATAACTTCCCTGTCCATTGCTATTCCTTCAATATCCATATGTGCTTTAATCAATATCTCGCCTGCAGGGGTTTCATATACCCCTCTTGATTTTATACCAACGAACCTGTTCTCAACCATATCGAGCAAACCAATCCCATTTGCACCTCCAATTTCATTCAGATAGGTGAAAAGTTCCAGGGAATTTTCTTTCATAATATTATCATCGGAGTTTATTACTTTAACTGGTATCCCATCTTTAAAATGTATCTCCAGGTGTTTTTCCTGGTCAGGTGCATCCTGAGGACGTACTATTTTCACCAGCATCTCTTTTTCTGCTTTGTATTTTGGATCTTCCAGTATTCCTGCCTCATGACTGATATGCATCAGATTATCATCTTCACTATATGGTTTTCGCAACGAGGCTTTTACAGGAATATTTTTCTCATGGGCATAGTTCAGCATATCTGTTCTGCCTTTAAACTGATCAAGGAATTCCTGCATTTTCCAGGGAGCCAATATTTTAATCTTTGGATCAAGTGCATAATATGCCAGTTCAAACCGAACCTGGTCATTCCCCTTACCGGTTGAGCCATGCGAAACATACTCGGCGTTCTCCTTATTTGCTATTTCAATTTGTTTTTTCGCAATCAGAGGGCGTGCCAATGCTGTACCCAAAAGATACCTGCCTTCATAAACAGCATTTGCCTTTATTGCCGGAAAAATATAATCTGTTACAAATTCTTCCTTTAAATCTTCAATATACACTTTTGATGCTCCAATTGCCAGGGCTTTTTCTTTCACCTCAATAAAATTGTCTTCCTGACCAACATCAGCAACGTAAGCAACTACTTCAAAGTTTTTATCAATAAACCATTTCAGAATTACCGAAGTATCTAATCCTCCACTATAGGCTAATACAACCTTCTTGTTTTCCATTTTTAAATGAATTCGTTATATTATTATAAGAAAAATGGTTGACCGGCAATTGCAATAGCTTAGTTTTTATCTATGAAAAGTATTATGACAATATGAGCACGGCCAACCTTATTATTTATGTGAGTTTTTCTTTCAATTCAGGTATAATCAATACCAATGCGTTTATAATATCCTTTTCTGAAACATCGTTCTGAGGAATGATCAGGATTGTATCATCTCCCGCAATGGTACCTGCAATTTCAAAAGGATTTGATTTATCAATAAGAGATGCAATGCTGCTTGCATACCCGGGAATGGTTTTAATAATTCCAAGATGATTTGCAAATTGAATTGAAGTAAAGCCCTTTGAGGCATAACTTTCAGCAATATCATTGCCCGGTATATGCTGGTCAGGCAACTGATAAATGTATCCCTTCTCATTATGTGAAATCTTGTTCACTTTCAAAAACTTCAGATCTCTGGATAATGTAGCTTGGGTATAATTCAATCCTTTTTCTTCCAGAAGTTGCAACAACTCCTCCTGGCTGGATATTGTCTTAGAAGATATCAATTCTTTGATTGCAAGTAGTCTTTCCGTTCTGTTTCCCATTTGAATAATTA